>JAEEGG010000603.1_pt1 | contig 110070 bp, 75 predicted proteins | sample 9134161 | NCBI WGS metagenome assembly JAEEGG01 (sample SAMN16246543, study PRJNA631951) | gut metagenome | biome: gut microbiome; feature: rumen; material: CR-attached | host: Bos | place: Iran: Karaj | collected 2018-10
TTGATTCTTCAGAGTCAGGCTCCTTTTTTTTGCTCATAACCTCTCCGCGCCCGAGCGTTTAAAGGAAAATAACCTTTTTACTATTTGACAAAAAAGACGAAACGTGCTATCTTTATAGTATATGCGGAACTTTTTATCCGCAATACCATGTTATAGTCGAACCCAAGTGAGCTTGCGATGACGAACGCGATTAGTTTTTTTCTGCTATATTTCCTGCCAATGCTGATTCTCCCCTGGCTGTTCCTGCGGGAACCGTGCGACTATCCGTGGTCGAGAATCCGGAAAGTCCTGTTCGCGGTCCTGCTGTGCGTCGCGCAGCTGGTGATGATTCTGGGATTCGTAAAATCCGCGGCGATCAATGTGAACATGGATGCCAGATTGAAATTGCAGGGGTATGTTTACGGCGCCCAGGATGCGCTCGGCGTGGAGAAATTTTCCGCAGATGAGATTTGCGGCAGGCTTACGGAAAAGTTTTACAGGGAGGCGGACCCGGCGCAATGGAGCGCGTTGAAGAAAAACGTGGTCGTCCACTCCGTTCTCGTGATTGCCGGACTGCTTCTGCTGGCGGGCGTCCTGTTCGCGTCGATGCGTTTCAAGCTCAAAACGCTGCCGTTCCTGCTGCTGTTTTACGGCTGCGCGGCGGGCGGCTTCGTCGAGGGCTGTTATCTCTATTACAGCGTCTCGGAGCTCATGCGGTACGGATTTGATCGCACGGCGTTCCGCGAGCTCAATCTGGCCGTGATGGCGAGGATACGGAAAACCGAGGACCGCCTCGCGCTGCGGCGTGCGCTGGAAGACGTGAAAGACGCCCGCGTCTGGGATGGCAAGGAAATGGACGACTTCAGGAGCTGTCTGACGATGTGCCAGGACTTCCTGTCCGTGCTGTACGAATCGCAAAAGAAATACGAATCAAAGACAACAGAAGCGAAAACATCCCCGTGACGCTTGAACGCATCGGCGCGGAATAATCCCGGTCTGCGTCATACTGAGCATCATATTCCGCGTGTCACCTTCCAGAAAGCGGCATGCATGAATATCTTTTGCAAAAGCACTTGAAAAGCACATGTTTTGTGCTGTGTTATTTGTAACAATCAGTCAGGAGGTGTATCATGCCCACAGCACAAACAACAAATTTTACAGTTCGTTTGGACTCAAAACTGAAACAGGATGCTGAAGTCCTCTTCAATGACCTCGGAATGACGTTGTCTGGCGCTGTCAACGTCTTTCTCCGTCAGGCCGTGCGTGTACAGGGGATTCCCTTTGAAGTTCGCAAGAATCAGCTGAACAAGACCACGCTGGCGGCAATGAAGGAAGCTGTCGCCCTCGCATCCGATCCGAAAGCAAAGACATATGCGTCTGCGGATGAAATGATGCGGGATATTGAAAAATGAGTTATCAATTACAACAGACTTCTCAGTTCAAAAAAGACTGTAAGCGTATGAAAAAACGCGGTGCGAACATGAAAGAGCTTACGGACGTGATCGCGCTGTTGCAGTCCGGACAGGCACTCCCACCTGAAAAACGCGATCACGTTTGACCGGGGATTATGCCGGATTCCGGGAGTGCCATATCAGCCCCGACTGGCTACTGGTCTATTACGTTCAGGCAGACCGGCTTGTTCTGGTTTGTGTTCGCACCGGTTCGCACAGCGATCTCTTCGGATGACCTTGTTCCACTGTCAAGTTGCCGAATATAATCCTGATCTGTAGCAGAACTTGTTTTTCAATGAAAGAATGAGGGAAAAGACCGCGGGAAAATTCTCTTCGGCGTATTCCTTGCATTTCCGGCATTTCCCGCTTGTTTTTTTACAAAACATGTGGTATAATAAAACTGTGATTCCTCAAACCCGCCAGTAGCAACAACGTGAAAGGGCTGAAATTTGAACGAAGATATGGATGCGAAAGACCCTCGGATTGGATCGACGGCAGGGGGCACACTCGGCGCGGGTCATGTGTTCTCTGTTTTCCGCCAAAACAATACGGCGCTTATTGGACTGATCTGTATTATTTGTATTATCATAGTTGCTGGAATACTCTTTTCTTTGGGAGAATTCCTATTGTACGGGGCTAACGCAGTTACATTTGAAAATTTAAACCTATTATATAATCGTTTAGAAGACTATAAAATGGTGCATGGAGAATATCCGCCCCAGCAAGACATGAAATCTCTGCTAAAAACCTTGAGGCTGAACAAAAGTGATTTTAGAGAAGTTCTGTTCTTTGATATCAGTTCCGCAGAATACCATGCCCCTAGTCTGAATCCGGAAGATCCGCTCAAAAAAATGGATGATCCTGTTTTGACTCTGCGTGTCAAGTCGCATGTTTTCGGCAAAGATGAACGCCTTTGCTTGAAAAGAGATGGTGGCATCTATAGTGATTATAATCCAGGGACAAAGCCATGAAAACCGATTTGCTTTTTTGCCTGGGGCGTGGTATAATAAAAAGACTTTACCCACCGGAGGAAACCGCATGAAGACGCTCCCGATCCCCTCGAAACTGCTGAAAACGCTGGCGCTGGCGGCGCTGCTCGCGCCGTTCGCGTGCATGGCGGCCGAGGCGGAGAAAAAAGCGCCGGAATCCGATCCGGGGTGGATCGGGGATTGCTATTACTACGCGGATGGGGGGTATTACCACAAGGACGGCGTGTACTGGCGCGCGGACATGAAGACGCACTATGTGTACGCGGAGGAATGCTGGCATCTCGCGAACGGCGGCGTCCTGACCGGGACGGGCGTCTATTTCCCCCCAGTCGTCGCGCCTGATGGCGCACTCGGCATCCCGTGGCGTCTGGCTGCCGTGACCGTGTCGCTGATCGCGGGACCGCCGGAAGACCCGGGGAAACCGCCCGCGAAGCCGCCCGTCCGTGTGATTATCGAAAAACGGAAATGAGCTGTTTTACAGAAGCTCGCCCGTCTTCGGGTCGATGAGGCGGAATTCCTCGACGTGGATCGCCGGGTCCGCGCGGAATTCGAGGTCGCGGCCGTATTTGCTTTCCATTTCGTAGAGGATCTTCGCGTCGTCGTTCTTGAGGCGCGCGAGCACGGCGGGGTTCAGGATGACCCGGACGGTGGCGGCCTTCTTCGACTTCGTGCGCTGCTTCAGGATTTCGAGCAGGCGGCGCTGGATTTCCACGCTCATGCTGATGGCGGATTTCACGTGGCCGGAACCGCCGCAGTACGGGCATGGGTCGAACAGCGAATCCTGCACGCTTTCGCTCTCGCGCTGGCGCGTCATTTCCATGAGCCCGAACTTGCTGATCGGGAGGATCTTCGTGCGTGCGCGGTCGAGGTCGGCGAGCTTGTTCATCGTGCGGTTGACCTGTTCGCGGTCGGCGCTGTTCGCCATGTCGATGAAGTCGATGACGATCTGTCCGCCGATGTTGCGGAGGCGTATCTGGCGTGCGATTTCCTTCGCGGCCTCGAGATTGGTGTTCAGGATGAGCTCGCGCTGCGCCTTGCCCGCCTTGGACTTGCCGGTGTTGATGTCGATGGCGACGAGCGCTTCGGTCTCGTCGATGCAGAGATAGCCGCCGCCTGGGAGGTTCACGATGCGGTTGTAGATTTCGGCGACCTGCGGCGTGACCTTGTAGCGGTCGAATACGGATTCGGCGCGTTTGTGGCGCGTGATCTGCGTGTTGAAGTCGTTCCCGACGAACTTCTTGAGCGCTTCGACGAGGAAATCGTACTTGTCCTTGTCGTCGACCACGATCTCGTCGATGTCGTCCGTCAGCAGGTCGCGCACGGTGCGTTCCAGCAGATCGGGTTCGGCGTAGACGAGCGCGGGCGCTTTCGGCTTCAGCAGGGCGTTGTCGACCTTCGACCAGAGTTCCAGCAGCATTTCGAGGTCGCGCTGGAAGAAGACGGCCTTGCGGTGTTCGCCGACGGTGCGGCAGATGAGGCCCATCCCGTCCGGGAGCTTCAGCCCGAGCAGGATCTTGCGGAGGCGGTCGCGTTCCTTCCTGTCCTCGATGCGCGAGGAGAGCCCGATGTGCTTGGAGTAGGGGAGCAGGACGAGGTAGCGGCCGGGGATGGTGATGTTCGTCGTGACGCGCGCGCCCTTGGTCCCGATGGGGCCCTTCGTGACCTGCACGAGGAGCTCGGACCCGGCGGGGAAGACGCGCGGGATGTCCTCGATGGTGATCTTGCCGGTGTGGATGCGCTCCTCCATTTCCTTCAGCCGTTTGGCGCGGTCGCCGCCCGTCACGAGGTTGCGGAATTTCTCGCTGAGGATGGAGATGATGTGTTTTTTCTTCTTCGGGGAGGCGTCGGTCTCCTTGACGCGTTCGCGCTCCTCGCCGATCTTTTTGATGTTGTCGAGGATGTCGTAGGAGGCCGGGAGCATGTCGCGGAAGTGCATGAACGCGTTCTTCTCCGCGCCGATGTCGACGAAGCACGCTTCCAGGCCCGGTTCGATGCGGACGATCTTGCCGAGGTAGATGGACCCGGCGACGATGTCGTCGCCCTTGCGCTCGATCTGGTAGTCCTCCAGATGTCCGTTGATGAGCAGTGCCGAGCGGGTCTCAAGTTCCTCGCAGTTCAGGATGATCTGTTTTTTTTCTTGAGGCATGAGTTGGGAAAATCTTTCACGGGGTTGGCTGCTGTTCGGGCTGGCCGTTCAGCAGGACGTCGCCGACTTCGAGGCGGGCGCCGTTCAGGAAATCGGCGACGGGCATTTCCTTTTTTCCTTCGGGCACGATGCGGTCGAGCAGCAGGGAACCGGAGCCGCAGGATACCATGAGCCTGTTGTCGGCGAGTGCAGTGATCTTTCCCGGCTCCGCATTGGGCGCTTTGAAGGACGTATACGACGCTTTGGTGATCTTGACCGACATGACGCGTCCGCGCACGTTGACGCGGAACGACATCGACGGCCAGTTATGATAAGCCCTCACCTTTCGTTCCAGGACGGCGGCGTCTTCGTTCCAGTCGACGAACCCGTCCGATTTTCGGATCTTGACCGCGATCGTGACGCCCTCGGCGGGCTGCGGACACGGCGCGATCTCGCCGCGCGCGATGCGGCCTACGCAGTCGCAGATGCGGCTCCCGGCCATCTCGGAGAGCGTGCGTTCCAGCTCCTCCGAGGTGATCCCGGGCGGGACGGGCATGCGGTGCATCTCGTAGATCGGCCCCGAGTCCAGTCCCCGTTCCATCTGCATAAACGTTACTCCGGTGATGTCGTCTCCGTTCAATACGCAGGTGGTGATGGGCGACGCCCCGCGGTATTTCGGGAGAAGGGACGCATGGACGTTCAGGCAGCCGAGCGGCGGGAGATTCAGGATCGGTTCCCGCAGGATCTGGCCGAACGACACCACTACGATCATGTCCGGCTCCAGCGCCGCCGCGTGGTCCAGGAACTCCGGAGTGTTCACGGACTGCACGCGTTCGCACGGGATCCCCGCCGCATCCGCGTACCGTCCGAGCGGAGTCGGCGTGAGCACGCGTTTGCGTCCCGCCGCGCGGTCCGGCTGGGTCACGGCCACGGCGAGCGTGAGGTCATGGCTGTTCGCCAGGGCCTCGAGGATCGGGACGGCGAAAACGCCGGCTCCCATGAATAAAATGCGCGGGTTTCTGATCATGATGTTTTTTCACGTCCGAAAAAAGTTTTAAACTTTAATATATCATAGAAACGCGGCATTTTCAAATGCTATTTGCTGAAAAATTACCAGGGCAAGCCCTGGACGGCGGTAGTGCGCTCAGCTTCGCTTGCGCACGAGGATGCGGAAACTCTGCTGCGGCAGCGCCCGGCTTTGCCCGGAACGGAAAAAAACAGGCTGTTTCCGGGTGCGGAAAAGCAGCCCGGAGCTGGAGAAAGGCGGGCTTCAGTCCGCGAATCCGAACTCGCGGAGGGCGTCCCGCACCGGCTGAACGATTCCGGCCTTTTCCCGGCTGAATTCCATTGCCAGATCCGTGTCCCGTCTGACGCCGAGCGAACCGGTGGAATAACACGTCGCAAGTTTTCTCGCCGCGGGAGCATAGCCGTGTTCCGCCCCCGCCTGATACCAGCGGAGCGCGTTGGCGCAGCTGACGGGATCGTCCTTCCTTTCGGCGTAGAAGTCGCCCAGCATGACCTGGGCTTCCGGGCTGTCCTTCATCGCCGCCTTCAGCAGCCATTCCTCCTCCTTCTCCCGGCTCTTTTCGACGCCGATGCCGAGCCTGTAACAGCGCGCCATCCGCATGAAAGCCGTGGAAACGCCGACATATCTGTCCGCCGCCAGAGTGCAATACCGGAACGACTCGGAATCCGACTTGCCGACTCCGATCCCCTTCTCATAGCACGTGGCGAGCACCAGCCTGTACGCCTCCCGGTCGGTGACATAATGCTCGGCTGCAAGCAGGTTCTTCATTGCCTTCGCGGCCTGTTCCTCGTAGCGTTCGTCGCCGCTTTCCCGGTAGCAGATCGCGAGCATCACATGGGATTTGTAATTGTATGCGCCCGATCCCCCATCGTCCGCCGCTTTGCGATACCATTTCTCCGCTTCGGCCTTGTCCTGCTTCACGCCGTCGCCCAGATAATAGCAGTCTCCGAGCGCGGAGGCCGCAAGGTATGCCGGACGATCTTTCTTCTCGTGCTCAACCGCCCTGCGATACCATTTGACGGCCTCGGCCTTGTCCTGTTTCACGCCCTTCCCGGCGGCATGGCACTGTCCCACGAAATACATGGCGTAACTGTCCAGTTCGGCGCCGTTTTTCTCTGCCCGGAGGTACCATTTGGCGGCTTCGCCTTCGTCCTGCTTGACGATGTTGTCCCGGTCCCGATAACATTCGGCGAGGTACATCTGCGCCGGAGCGTAGTTCAGATAAGCGGCCCGGATGAGATACTCCGCCGCCCGGTCACGGCTGATTTCAGGGTCGGGATAGGTCCCGCGCGCCGAACGGGCGAGCTCGTACAGCGCCGGAGCATAATTCTGTTCCGCGGACAGCGTCAGCCAATCCCGGCGCCGTTCGCGGCTGTAATCCTTTCCGGAACCGTAGTACTTCCCGGTCCGGTACTGCGCCTCGGCGTTTCCATGCTCCGCCGCGCGGAAAAACCACAGCAGGGCGTTGAACTCGTTTGCGGTTCCCCCGGCCTCTTCACTTTTCAAATACAGGTTCGCGAGGGCGCACTGAGCTTCCGCGAGGCCCTGTTCCGCAGCCTGCCTGTACCGTTCGATCGCCTCCGCGTCGTCCTGCGGTACGCCGGTCCCCGTCTCGCAGCATTTTCCAAGTTCGAACTGCGCCTCGGCGTTTCCATGTTCCGCCGCCTTGAAATAACATTCGACAGCCTCTTTCATGTCCTTTTCGACCCCCAGACCCTCCGCGTAACAGCGTCCGAGCCGGTACAGCGCACCGGGGTGATTCTGTTCTGCAGCCGCGCGGAACCATTTCGCCGACTCCGGCGTGTCCTGTTTGACGCCGATGCCGCTGAAAAACGCCAGCCCGAGCTGATATGCGGTCTCCGCGTCGCCGACCTGCGCCCGGCGGACCATCCGGCGGATATTCGTCCGGTTTTCGATCAGCCAGCTGTATTTTTTGTAACTGTTATGGGGATTGTCGTACCACTTCTCCGCCTCCTCCAGGTCGGCTTCCACGCCCTTGCCGAACTCGTAACAGAATCCCAGTTCGTAGAACCCATACCCCTCCCTCTGCATATCCGCGCTGATCCTGTACCACTTCGCGGCTTCCGCGTAATTCTGTTTGAAGCCGTTCCGACCGTAGTAATAACTGTCGGCGATGTCCGTCCGCAGCATGGTGACATCCGATGAATCCTCGAGTATTCTGGCATTCAGCCCGTTGTCGAAATCCTCCAGTTCCCCGGGATCCAGGTGGCGCATGACACGTTTTCCGATCTGCAGTTCGCGGCGCGTGTAATCGCCCAGATTATGCCTGTTCCATTTCCGCGCCTCGCCGATGTCGCATTCCGTGCCCCGGCCGTTTACATAACACTCCGCGAGTGCGGAGCACGCGGCGGGCAGGCTCTGTTCGGCCGCCTTCTTATACCAATGGAACGCTTCGGCCTCGTTCTTTTCGACTCCGTATTCGCCCCGGTCGCAGCATCTGCCGTACACAAACTGCGCCAGAGAATAACCGAGTTCCGCGGCCTTTCGATACCATTTCCCCGCCTCGATTTCGTCTTTTTCGACGGCTTTTCCCTCGGCGTAATACACGCCGGTCCGGTAGATCGCCCGCGCATACCCGGCTTCCGCCGCCTTCCGATACCATTTCAGGGATTCGACCGAATCCTTTGTCACGCCGTCGCCCGTTTCATAGCACATGCCCAGCACATGCTGCGCGGGGGCATACCCGGCTTCCGCCGCCTTCCGATACCATTTCAACGCCTCGTCAAGGTCTTTTTTGACCGGCGCGCCGAATACCTCGGAATAAGAACAGTCTCCGAGCGCATATTGGGCGGGGGCATAGCCCAGATCCGCCGCTTTCCGGTAGAAAACCCAGAAACGCGCTTCCGGCCGGATGATGCCGGAGGCGGGAAACGAATAGATGCTTTCGGCGTATTTGCCGAGGAGATAAAGCGCTTCGGCGTCGTCCTTGTCCGCCGCGTCCTGAAGCGGTTTCAGCGCCTTCTGCCGCAAATCCCGTGCCTGCGCCTCGTTTCCTTTTACCCCGCGTCCCCTGCGGTAACACTCGCTGAGCATGTATTGGGCGGGCGCATATTCCATGTCCGCCGCCTGCCGGAAGCGTGAGGCCGCCTCCTCGAAACGCCCGTTTTCGTATGCGGCAACCCCGGCATCATAAAGACTCCGCGCCTCGGAATTTGTTTCGTTTGCGGATGTGGCGTCCGACAGCTGCGTTTGCGTTTCCTGCGCCATGACGGGATATGCGAGGAGGACGGAGAGGAACAGGAGGGGGAACAGTTTCATGTCGGATTCCTTGTTTCAGGTTGGAAGAGGTTATGCTAGAAACGGATACGGGGCGCAGGAACAGTTCGAAGACTGATGGCTAATATATCATCCGTCCAGGCAAAAGTCAAGCCGTGCAAATACTTTTTGGGCATCGGCGCGCCGACCGATCATCCAGGCGGAATAACGGTCGAAAAGCATCTTTTTCGAGAGCGGGGAAGAGGGACTTATTCCGTCTGTGCTTCCGGCGTTTTTACCGCGCTTTCGGGCAGGATCGCGCGCATGGAGACATGGAACAGTTTCGGCTCGCCGCGCAGTTTCCGATACCAGGCGGGAACGGCGCGCGGGATGTTCATTTCATGGACTTCGCCGAGCTTATCCGCGGGAATCGAATTCATGTAATCGAAAAGGCTCTGTTCGTCGGTCTTCTCGTCCCAGATCAGCACGCCGCCGCGTTTCATGATGTCGTCCGGGTCGATCCACTGGCTCTGCGTGACGTCCGCATCGAAGAACGCTTCCGGCGCTTCGGGCGAATACACCGCCACGTTGCACGAGCCCTTGCGGTCGGAGATCACGTAGGGCATCGGCCGGTCCGAGACCTCGTGCCAAAGGGCGGTCGCCGCCGCGGTCACGACGTGTCCGGGGTAATTCTCGTAGTCGCAGCCGCGTTTCTGGTACCCCTGATGCTCCAGCGAACGCAGCACGAAGATCACGCCGAAGACGAATCCCATCAGCAGCGTGGCGGCCAGGTAGAAATTCGCCTTGATCCGCGTGATGCGCGGCGACCAGACCATGAAGAGCCACACGCCCATGAACGGGAAGCACGGCACGACCCACGAATAATTGATCTTGCCGCCGGTCACGAGCGAGAAGACCAGCGCCGAGGCGAACGAACCCCAGCAGCAGGACCATACGAACACCCTGTCGAACGCGGAGTACTGTGTCCGGTCGGCGCGTTTCCGCCGCCACGGGAAGAACAGCGCGAAGAAGATGACCGCCACGCCGAACACCTGCGCCGCGCGGTCCAGCGCCTTCAGCGGGCGCGTGAAATGGTCGGAAAGCGGGATAACCGCGCCTTCCGACAGCGCCGCGCGCCCCGCCGCGTACTGGAACGGCTTGAAGTCGTTGGAGAAGAGCCAGAGGACGTTCGGCAGGACCACGAGGATGAACGGGATCGCCGCCAGGTAGAACTGCGGCCTGCGGAAGACGGCGCGGCCTTCCTTCGTGAACAGCAGCGGGATGATCACGCACACGTACATCGCCGGCGCGAAATACTTCACCATCATGGCGAGTCCGGCGAAGAATCCGGCGCACAGCCAGTACAGCCAGCTTTTCTTCTGATCGCCCTTCACGCCGAGGTAGACGAACAGCATGGTCAGCGGCCATACCGCCAGCTCCATCACGTCATCGCAGAGTTCCGTCGCCTTGATGCCGTAGAAGTTGATGAAGAGGAGCGTGACCGCGGCGAGGAACGCCGTGCGGAGCGGCAGGATGCGTTTCGCCACCTGGAACACGCAGAAGATGCCCGTGAACACGCAGACCTGGCTCGCGAGGAAGCTCGAGAAGAACGCCTTCCCGGTCAGATACCATATGCCCGCGCCGAAAAACGGTCCGGCGTACGGGTTCTTGTCGAATCCGAACTGGAAATGGCGGCCCCACACGATGTTTTCCAGCACGTCGATGAAATCGTTCGCGAGCGCGATGCACGGCAGCACGGTCCAGAAGACCAGCCAGCCGGACAGGATGATGAGGAGGATGCGCGTGAAGTTCACGCCGTCCGCGCCGTGATCGTTTTCATCGTCGAAAAGATAGTGGCGGAAGAAGTTGACGATCGGGTTTGTCTTTTTCGTTTCCGGTTGTGCTGTCTGCTCGTTGTTCATGTGCTGAACCGTCCTGTCTTTGAGGGAAAATGTGTGTCGAATCGGAGCGGGAAACTAATCTTTCCGCAAAATAAGTCTTAAATAACTAATATAGCATCATTTTGCGGACAATTCAAACGGGGAAATGAAGCAGGATTCAGAATTTGCTCATGTCGTGAACGAACGCGGCTCCGACCACAAGATAGGCCGGCAAGGCAATCGTGTCCGCCACGACCGCAAGCGGAAGCCAGAGGATTTTCCAGCAATAACCGAGAGGTCCGGTGGTGTCCTTTCGCTCGTCCTTTTCTTCCGCCCGGTACAGGAGAAACGCGCAGGCATCCATTTCATAGCAGTTTCCGACTTTTGCGTAGGGGATCATAAACTGAACCGTCGAAATGGTCTTCCCGGAACGGTCCTGCCATTCATACCGGATGAAAAACGGGCTTGACTCGGGCAGAAACGGAACGTCGTGCGGATTGAGCCTTAATTGCAGTGTCTCGCCCGGAGCGATCGTCAGATACCGGGTCTGGTCTCCGAAATCGAAATCCTCATCGATCCTGCGCCTGATGGGCACATGGAAATACTGGACGTAATACGGCGGACGTATGCCTGAAAAACGTGTCGGCTTCTCGGAACCGGAATAAAGACTTCGCACGGAACTGTCTTCCACGATCTCCAGGCGGAACCGGACCATATTATCCGGAAGCCGGTACCGATTCTCCTTGTCTTCATAGGTGTGAGTCGGCCAGAAGTCGGGAATGACAGGAGTCCAGTACCCCCAGCTTTCCGTCCGGTATTTCGCGGTCACTTCCCGGGTGTCCGGGGAATACTGATAAAGGATCCTGTCGACGCCGGTCCTCGTCTTCCCCAGAGAACTCCATGTGTTTGCCGTAGCGCATCCGGTCCCGCACAGGCAGACGGAAAGAAGCACGAACACAAAGGATATCCGATGATTCCAATTCGTGATCCTGTTCCAACTCATTTTCAGTCGTTCCTTTCGAAAATGGTTTTGTGTGTTAAAGAGGCGCAACTGGGTAGTGAGACTAACCGATTGGTTCCTGTCTTATTCATTCTTCCTGACTCTACTTGGTTCCATGCTGGAATCATCACTTTCGTAGTAGTAGGAGTAATCAATCCCTTTCATGAACATTTCACGGTTGTTGATTTTATCCGTCAATGCTGCAAACAGCAGAGCTTTTATGGGAGCATTATCCGAAGGACTTTGTCTCATAGCGTCGAGATACTGCTTCTTGCCGACCTGACTCCAGTCAACGCATTTCTTCAGAGTCCGCTTCAACATCAGGTCAAGCCAAATCCGTGTGCTGCGTCCGTTTCCCTCCAGGAATGGATGCGCGATATTCATTTCCACATATTTGTCTATGATCTCATTGAAAGTGGTCTCCGGCATCCGCTCGATCGTTGGGAGAATTGTGCTGAAATAATTGGCGTTGGCAAAGAGAAAGCCGCCCTTGCTGATATTCTTTTCCCGGATCTTTCCCGCAAAGTCATACAGCCCGCCGAACAGATATGCGTGAATCTGCTGGAGACATTCGACCGTTCCCGGTTCGAGCGTGGCAAGCAGACCGCTTTCAAAGAGCGTGTACGCTTTCTTCCTGCTCTGCCCGTCAATGGTGTTGTCGCTGTATAGAAACCAGTCAAAGAATTTCACAGCTTTCTGGTTCGGAAAGTTCTTTGCGAGTTCAACGATGCCGTCGCTGTCCAGACAGTCGGTCCTGCGTTGCCTGCCGTCAGCAGACATCAACCTCAACCCATTACATTTTGTAATGGTTTGGCTTCCGGCCTTCTTGAGGCGGCTTTTCAAGACGCGCCAGTAGTTGGCGGGATCGGAGCTCAAATTCAGAGCGGCAACAATGTCCACGACGGAAAACCACCACTTGTCGTGTTCATTGTCCCAAATCGCGCGGACTTCGCGGTCGTTGTAAAAACGTACAGAAACTTTTTTCTCGCTCATATTGTCCGCCTCATTGAGAATAGCTCAGCGCTATTTCCCATTGTTTCCACTGCGTTCTGCGGCAAGTTCCGCGCGGCGTTTCCTGACGAGGTGTTTTGCGGAAACTGCTTTTGGGCGGCCGTGCTTGTCGGCGATGACGGCCTTGTAGCCGAGTTTCGCCTTGCGTTCCATTTCTTCGTCCACAGCTTCCTGCATGGCTTCGACGGCTTTTCTCATTTCATCGCTCATGGTAGCCATAGTGTAAAACTCCTTGTGAATTGAATAATTGGTTATTAACAAAAGAGTCGTAAAACAGCCGTTCACTGGCGGGCGCCGGTATTGCGTCCGAAGCCGGGCATCCTGCGGCCGGGGCCGAATCCCTGACCCTGCGCGGGCTGTTGTCCCGTGCGGCGACCGGGCTGGAGCTGAGACTGTGGTTGCTGCGTTTGCTGTTGAGATTGTGTCTGCGGCTGGACCTGCTGGCGCGGTCTGGGGTTCTTCGGATCGGGGCCGATGGTGACGATGAGGTCGCGGCCGTCGACTTCGATGTTGCTGATGTCGAGCCCGGAGGGTGTGCCGTCCCACCAGAGGCTGTCCGGCTTCGAGGTGTCGTTGAAGACGACGCGGTCCGGCGGGTAGAAATAATCGGTGGCGATGCCGTTGCAGTCCCTGCCGTGCTGCTGGTGTCCGAACGTGCCGGGGCAGGGCTTTTCGAGGAGCGGTTCGCCGCCGGCCTGTTCGAGCGAGACTTCGTAGTGCTTTTCCTTCGTCATCTCCTCGTCCTCCTCCATATCGGTCACGGCGTCGTCGACGTGCCAGATGGCGAGCCCGTGCGAGGGGAGCGCGCGGTAGAAAGACGTGTCGGCGTTGCGGTTTTCGAGGAGGAAATACTCGTCCGGGTTGTCGGGGTTGCGGTAGATGTAGCCGTACTCGCTGGAGGCGGGGATCCTGACCTTGCCTTTGCCGGGCAGAGGAAGCGCCTTCAGCCAGCCGAGGCGGTAGCGGAACGCCCCGGCGAGGGCGGTCGGGTTGGTCTGGAGCCCGGTGATGCGGTCGTACATGCCGATTCCCATGATGCAGTGGTTGCCGAGGCCGTGCGAGACCTTCTGCTCGTTCTTCGGCGTCTTGTCGCTCTTCTCGCCGTAGTCGACGTAGTCCAGGATGTCGAACGTCTGGTGCATGATCTCATGGATCAGGATGCTGACCGTGGGGCTGTCCTGGATACCGCAGATCAGCACCTGCATGCTGTGAAGCCCGCCGGGCAGCCGGATCTGGTCCATCGGCGTGAACCAGTGCGCCTGCGGCCAGAGGCCGTCGAACGAGCTGTTGCGCGAGTAGAGTACGCAGGCGGACCGGATCGTGCCGTCGGGTTCCCGCGAGACGGTCGAGAGGTCGAAGTCCTTCGGGAGCTTCGCCATTGCCTCTTTGATGAGCATGTCCGCGCCGCGGTAGTTCAGCGCCTTCTGGTAGTAGTCGCGTTCGTGGTCCGCCACGATGTAGTCGGAGACGAGATATTTGAGGTCGCACCGGCCGTAGGACTGGTTGTCGACGAAATCGTGGATCGAACAGGAATTGCCATATCCGCGGTAGTTTTTCTCGTTCAGGAAGAATTCGACCTTCTCCTTCGGGATGATCACGTCAGGGGGATCGTCCGGGAACTTCACGAGCACGGCGAGTCCGGTGATGCGGTCCTGATGAAGCGGCGTCTGCGCGTACTGCTGGGGCGTTTTCGGGATGTTCGCGGCGGGCTTCAGCGCGAGGCGGAATCCGGCGTCGAACACGGGAATCGCCGCGTCGACGGGCCTGCATGCGGTTACGGTGCAGTCCTCCGGCGAACAATGCCAGGAGCCGCCGCGCATGGCGCAGAGGTCGCCCTTGTAGGCGGCGGAGAAATCGCGCATGAACCAGTCGAGGCAGAGTTCCTGCACGTTCCCGTGCATGTCGTACAGTCCCCAGGCGTTGGGCGCTTTCAGCCCCTTCGCGGATGCGGACGGCGTGGAGATGAACGAGTTGCCGCGGTACCAGGCGATCTCGTTGAGCGACATGGAGACGTTGTTCCGGGTGCGGAGATCGCGGCCATTGTTGAGCTCGGTCGTCGTCCCGGCGCGGCACGCGTATTCCCATTCCGCCTCGTTCGGGAGCGTGAACCGGTAGCGGAACGAGCTTGGCAACGACTTGTTCAGACGTGCGCAGAAATCCTTCGCCTGTTCCGCCGAGACGTCGTACACGGGGAGGTCCGCGCCGATGCCGAACGCTTTTCCGCCCGGGCGCGCCGCCTCGGAAAGCTGCTTCTGCGTGGTCCGCATGACGGCCTGCCACTGCGCCTGCGTTACCTCGAATTTCCCGATGGACAGTTCGTTCTCCTTGAACTTGTAGATCACGCGCCCGTCCTTGTCGACCGTCTCGTTCGGCTGCGGCTTGCGGTTGACCTCCATCGCGATGGAGCCGGCGGGCAGCGTGACGAGTTCGAGCGGGATGTCGCCGGGGAGCATGAATTTGATGGACGGCAGCGCGCCTTCCTTGTGCTCGTAGACGGGCGTGATGGCGGACGCGCAGGAGGCGTTCAGAAAAGCGGCGATGCAGAGGATGCCGGAGCGCAGGGCGGAACGGATTCCGGTCGGGCGGATCGGGGACGTCATGAGGCGGAAGGTCCTTTCGGTCGGGGAGGAAGGTGCTGGATATTTTGAATATTCAATTATTATAGCATGCCCGCGCGTATTTGTCAAGCGTGAGAAAAACTTGTTATCCCGGTGATTCATCCGTCTGCCGTTTGTTTTCCGTCCGCACAGATCGTTTTTTTGCGTCAAAAATCGGTTTTTTGTTTGACTTTGAGCTGATAAGGTGCTATATTGATTAGCAGGTAAGTGTTTTTGAAAACTGAAATCATTAGTTTGCATCCTTTTTTGAAACGAATGAGGCGATCATGAAACATCCTTCTTCTTTCCTTCTTTTTGCCGCGGGCTTTCTCTGCTTCGCCGCCGCATGCTCCAAGCCCGAACAGGACGATGCGCAGGCCGAGACAGTCTATCAGATCAAAGTCCAGACCGCCCAGGCGCAGCAGCGCCATTTCCGCAAGCAGATCCGCGTGCAGGGCACGATTCAGGCGTATATCTTCACGAATGTCGCTGCGCGTGCGGCCGGGAACATGGAACTGAAGGTCGACGACGGCGACACGATCAAAAAGGGACAGACGCTGTTCCTGATCGACCAGGACAACCTGAAGAACCGCGTGGCGATGGCGGAACAGGCTCTGAAGGTGGTCGAGGAGACGTACCGTTCGACGCAGCTGGACATCGGGATCGCGGAGACCCAGCTCGAAAAGGCGCAGAAGGACTTTGACCGCAACCGGATGCTTCATGAAGGGCACGCCGTGTCCGACAACGCGTTCGAGACCTACGAGGTCGCGCTCGACAAGGCGAAGAAATCCTACGAAAAGGCCGAGGCCGCGCTCCGCAACGACGCGGCGAAAGTCGACCTGGTCAAGCTCGAACTGGAGATCGCCAAAAAGAACCTCAGCGACGCCACGGAAAAGGCTCCCTACGACGGCGTGGTCGCGGTCAAATACCGCGAGAACGGCGAATTCGTCGGCGCCGGCGTCAGCATCATCCGTATCAACGACCCGAAGAAACTCCGCGCCGCCTGCCTCATCAGCGCCGTGTATTTCGAGGCGATCAAACCCGGCGTGACCCCGGTAACCGTGAGCTTCCACGGCAAGACGATCGAAGCGAAAGCCGACTGGTGCAGTCCGGTCATCGATACGCTCAGCCGCACGTTCACGATGCGCTCGTATCTGCCGGAGGGGACGCCGCTCATGGACGGCATGCTCGTGGACGTCGACATCACGCTGGCCGAACGCGACGGCCTGGGCGTGCCGCGCGACGCCGTGATCCTGAAGAAGGGCGGCAAAAGCGCGGTCTATGCCGTGAAGGACGGCAAGGCTGAAGAGATCGAGGTCGAGACCGGCATCACGTCCGAAGGGGTCACCGAGATCCTGAATCCCGAGGCGGTCGCCGGCAGGGACATCATCGTTTCCGGCCAGTATTTCGTGAACGACGGTTCCTCCGTGAACGTCACGGGCTCGAAGTGAGCGCGGAGGCCGTCCCATGACACTCAGCCAGCTTTCCATTCACCGGAAGGTCGCCATGACCTGCGTCATCCTGATGCTGGTCATCCTCGGCCTTTTCGCCTACAGGAAGATCGGCATCGACCTGCTGCCGAAGTTCGACGTGCCGTATGTGCAGGTCACCGCCGTCTATCCCGGCGCGTCGCCCGAGGAGATCGAGGTCGACGTCGCCCGCCGCATCGAAGACGCGATCGCCTCGATCGAAGGTCTGAAGCACATCACGACTGTCTGCATGGAGAACGCCGCCGCGCTCACGCTCGAATTCGAGCTGGGCACCGACGTCGACGTCATGATCCACCAGGTCCGCGAGAAGCTCAACACCATCATGGACGATTTCCCGTCCGCCGTGAAGACGCCGCAACTCAGCAAGATCAACGTCAACGCCATCCCGGTCGTCACGCTCTTCCTCACCGGCACGCGCACGCTCGACGAGATGTACGACTACGTGGACGACAAGCTTTCCGACCAGTTCTCCTCGATCCCCGGCGTCGGCGAAGTTCGCGTCCACGGCGGCAACGAGGTCCAGCTGCACATCGTCCTGAACCGCGAGAAGATGGCCTCCGCCAACCTCACGGTCGCCGAAGTGGTCCAGCGCGTCGCGAAGAACAACGTGAAGATCCCGGTCGGACGTGTCCGCGAAGAAGGACGCGAGATCAGCCTCACCTACAATGCCGAGTTTCAGGACGTCGAGGACGTGAAGAGCCTCGAGATCGGCTCGCAGGCGGGGAAACGCCTCTATCTCGGCGACATCGCCGAGGTCAAACTGATTTCCCAGGAGATCCGCCAGGAGGGTTACTACGGCGACGAACTCGGCGTCTGCATCGAGATCGTCAAGCGGAGCGACGCCAACGCCGTGAAGGTCATCGACGGCATCCGCAAAAAATACGACACGCTGAACAGGGACGGCATGCTCCCGGGCGGGATGCGCCTCACCTGGTTCAAGGACACCGGCAGTTTCATCCGGGCGTCCGTGGCGGATTCCTGGCAGAGCGTGCTGCTGGGCATCCTGCTGACCGCCGTCCTCATCTTCCTCTTCCTGCATGAGGTGCGCCCCACGCTCATCATCTCCATCACCATGCCGGTTTCGGTCGTGATCACGTTCGCGGCGATGGACCTGATGCATTACACGTTCGACATGATGACGCTCGTGGCGATCGGGTGTTCCGCCGGTATCCTCGTGGCGAACTCGGTCGTTGTGATCGAAAACATCATCAAGAAACAGCATGAAGGGCTGCCGCCCGCCGAAGCCGCCGCGAAGGGCGCGGACCAGGTGCTCGTGGCCGTGGCGGCGTCCGCGCTGACCAACGTCGTGGTGTTCGTGCCCGTCGCGCTGATGAAATCGGTCGTCGGCCTCCTGATTGCGCCGTTCGCGGGCGTGATGGTGATCGCCACGGTCGTCTCGCTGTTCGTGAGCTTCACGCTGACCCCGCTCCTGGCGTCCATCCTGCTGAAGGACGCGACCGGGCCGCGCGCGTGGCAGAAGGCGCTGTTCTGGGTGTGGGATAAAGTCTACGACATGATCACCGTCGCCTACGGGCATACGCTCGGCGTGATCCGCAGATTCAGCGGCATCGTGATCATCCTGATCTTCGCCGGGTGCTTCCTTATCATGCGCATGGTCCTGCCGAACGTGAGCATGTCGTTCATCCCGGACAACGACAAGGGCGAAATCTCCATCGAACTGGAATTCCCGGCAAATTACAGCATTGATGAGACACGCGCCTGCACGCTCGCCGTTCTCAAGGACGTCCAGGCATTGCCGTGGGTGGTGAAGACCGGCGTGACCGTCGGCTACCGCAACGTGATGCCAGGCCAGGTGCCGGAGGGCGTCCATCTGGCGGAGATCGCGATCATCGGCAAGCAGAAGAGCGAACGCGAGCCGATGCACGCGCTTGTGACGCAAATTCACAATCTTTTGAGCACGAAATACGAAAACGTGCTGTATTCGCTGACGCTCCCGAAGGCGACCGGTGTGTCCGGCGTGGATATGACGGCTTTTGTCTCCGGCGACGACTTCGACAAGCTGGAGGAATACGCCCTGCTCGGCGCGAAAATCCTGCGCGAATCCGGCATGGCGCAGGATATCGACACCAGCGTCCGCACGCGCAAACCGCGTATCGTGCTGAAACCGAACCGCACGATTATCAAGGACCTCGGCGTGGACGCCTCCACGCTCGGCACTTCGCTGGTCGGCTACTACGAAGGCATCGAGTCCGGCACGTTCAAGGTCGGCGGACGCAGCTACGACATCCGCGTGAAGACCGAGGACGTCCCCGGATTCGACCAGGCCGCGAACATCGTCGCCGGATCCGTCAACGGCAAGCCGATCGACCTGGACGTGGTCGCGACGCTCGAAGCCGACCCGGTCTCCATCGCGCTGATGCGCGAGGACAAGCTGCGCGGCGGCTGGATTTACGCGAACCCGGCTCCCGGCTACACCATGAACGACGTGATGCAGCTGCTGGAACGCAAGCTCGCGCCGCGGCTGGACCAGGGCTACGAACTGAAGTTCTTCGGTCAGGCGGAAATGATGCGCGACGGCGCAAACGAGTTCGTCTCGGTCTTCGCCATCGCCATCATCATGACCTACCTGCTGATCGCCGCGCTGCTCGAATCCTGGACGCGCCCGATCATCATCATGTTCACCGTGCCCCTCGGATTCGTCGGGCTCTTCCTGATCATCTTCCTCGCGCATTCCTCGCTCTCCATGGTCGGCATGCTCGGCGCCGTTATGATGATCGGCATCGTGGTGAACAACGCCATCCTGATCCTGGACGAAACGCGCATGCTGGAGCTCTCCGGCGTGACCTCGCACGAAGCCATGACGCAGGCTGCGAAAAACAAGTTCCGCCCCGTCGTGATGACCTCCATCGCGAGCGTCGCCGGCATGCTGCCGATGGCGTTCGGGCGCGGCCTCGGCTCCGAACTCCGCTCCAGCTGCGGACTCGGCGTAGTCGGCGGCCTTGCCTTCGCTTCCGTCCTCACCGTCTACCTGATCCCGGCGCTGTTCTACAAGTTCGTCTATGACACCGCGCTGCCGAAGGCGACCATCGGACGCCGTCTGATGTGCTTCTTCGGATTCCGTCCGAAAGCATAAGAACGCGCCGCCGTGGGGCTTGCCTTCCTCCGTGTCCGAGCGGAGCCGGACACTGCCGCCGTGGAGGGCTTGCCCTCCCCGAAAACAGCCGAAAGCGTGAAAAAAACGTGAAAGCGGCTTGAAAGAAACGGTTTTTGGTGTATATTATATGTTACGTTTATCGGAAAAATCATACAAACAATACTCAATATAGCTCGGAGGAACCCATCATGAGCAACGTTTGCGAAATCTGCGGAAAGCACAAAGTCCAGGGCGGACACATCATCCGCCGCGGTCTCGCCAAGAAAAAAGGCGGTATCGGTATGCACGTCGTGAAAAACACCACCCGCACCTTCACGCCGAACATCCAGACCATCCGCGTGGTCGAGAACGGCAACACCGTCCGGAAAAAAGTCTGCACGGCTTGCATCCGGAGCGGAAAAGTCCAGAAAGCCTGCTGAGGAATCCTTTTCCCGGCGCTTCACGGCCTTTGCCTGAATCGCAACACAGAAAGCCGCTTCGGACGCAAGCCGGCGTCCCGGAGCGGTTTTTGTATTTTAAATTTTGACATTCCTTTTTTGTCTGCTATATTATTCTGCATAACGCATTCAATTCCATTTTCACCATTTCATACCGGCCGGGGTACTGAAACGTTCCCGGCCGCCTCCAACCAGAAGGAGAAACCGTCATGGCTAAAAGTAAAACCGGTCTGATCTTCAAAATCATCCTCGGCATCCTCGTCGTCCTCATCGCCCTCGTCGTTGTGGTCATCATCCTGATCGACCCGATTGCGAAGAACGCTTTGGAGAAGGGTGCGCCGCTGGTCCTCGGCACCAACGTCTCCGTGGAACGCCTCCACATCGAACCGCTCAAAGGACGCGTGGAGATCACGAACCTGATCGTCGACAACCCGCAGGGCACGTATTCCTCCGAATACGCAATCAAGCTCGGCGACATCATTGCCGATGTCGACATCAACACCGTCATGAACCACAAGATCCGCATCGAAGAGATGTTCCTGAAGGACGTCGACATCGTTTATGAAACGAACGTGCTCAACAGCAACCTGCAGGAGATCCTCGACAACGTGAAGAAGCTCGACACCGCCGAGAAGAAGGAACAGCAGGAGGACGAGGCCAAGGGCGAGAAGGATGACGACAAGACGCTCCAGGTCGACCTCATCGAACTCAGCAGCGTCGGTGTCACGGTCCAGGCCAAGGGCGCCGCTACCGGTCTCCCGATCAAGGTCACCATCGACCCGATGACCAACCTCGGCACGGATGAGGAAGGCATCACGCCCGTCGGCCTCACGCTCCGCATCCTCGGCGCCATCGTGACGACCGCGATCAAGACAGCCGGCGGATCCGTCGGCGATGCCGCCGCCGCGATCGGCGACGCCACGTCCGCGGCAGTCGCCGGCGCTACCAGCGCCGCCGTCGATGCCGCCAACAATGCCGTGAACGACGCGACCAATGCCGTCGGCGGCGCCATCAAGGGGCTTTTCGGAGGAAAGAAAGACGATGCCGCCGTCGAAGAAGCCCAGCCGCAGGGCAACTGATCTTAGACATTCAAAACTGAATCCGCCTGTCCGCTGAACGCGACGGCGGGGAAGAAAGGAAAACACTCATGCGCAAAGCCATTTGCGGTCTGCTGTTCTTTTTGCTGACTGCCCTGCCGTTCCTCTGCGGAGCCTGGGAGACCAGACAGGCCGTCGACAAAGACGGATTCACCTACGAATACATCCCCGACGATCCGTTCTCCACGCGCACCTACGTGCTGGAGAACGGCCTGAAGGTGTTCCTCTCCCGCAACACACTCGAACCCCGCATCACCTCGCTGATCTCCGTGCGTACGGGCGGAGCCGATGATCCGGAAGCCTCGACCGGCCTCGCCCACTACTTCGAACACATGATGTTCAAGGGCAACGGCGTGCTGGCGTCGCTGGACTGGGAAAAGGAGGCTCCGCTGCTGGACAAGCTCGCGGAGCTTTTCGACCAGTACCGCAAGGAAACCGACACCGAAAAGCGCGCGGCCATCTACCGCGAGATCGACAAAGTCTCCGGCGAGGCGGCCAAGTATTCCAACGATGAATACTGGACGCTCGTGCGCGGGCTCGGCGCGACCGACACCAACGCCTGGACCGGATACGACGAGACGGTCTACATCAACAACATCCCGTCCAACGCGCTCGACAAGTATCTCTACCTCGAATCCGTGCGTTTCTCCTCCATTGCGCTCCGCAGATTCCACACCGAACTCGAAGCCGTCTACGAGGAGTTCAACCGTTCCCAGAACAATGACGCCCGCCGCGCTTCCACCGCGCTCCGCAAAGAGCTTTTCAAGTCGCATCCGTACGGCCGCGACATCCTCGGGTTGCCGGAACACCTGAAGAGTCCGTCCATGAGCGACATCTCGCTTTTCTTCTTCGAGTATTACCAGCCTGCGAACATGGCGATCATCCTGGCCGGCGACCTCAATTATGAGGATGCCATGCGTTCCGTCCGCAAGTGTTTCGGCGTGTTCCGCACCGACACGGCCAAACAGCAGGAGGCCCGCAGGATTCTCGGCGAAAGCGGACGCGTCCGCCGCGAAGAGCCCATCGAATCCGTCCGCACCGCGGAAGTGTTCGGACCCGATGCCGAAAGCATCCAGCTGGCGTTCCGGTTCGAGGCGGACCGCGACACGGAAGTCATGCTGGAGATGATCAACAATATTTTGAATAACAACCTGTGCGGCATCATGGAACTGAACCTGGAACTGCCGCGCAAGGTGATGTCCGAATCCAGCGGCGTCCACGCCATGCGCGATTATCTGCTGCACGTTTTCGCGGCGGAACCGGCGCAGGGCAAGACGCTCGAAGAGACGCGCGACCTGATCCTCGGCGAGCTCGAAAAACTCAAACGCGGCGAGTTCCCCGACTGGCTGCCCGGCGCGATCGTGAACAACCAGCGCATGTCGCTCATCACGGTCTCCGAGGACGCCTCCACCGCCGCGCACGTGCTGAACAACGCGTTCATCGAGGGGCGTCCGCTGGTCGACCAGCTGAACGACATCGACGCGATGGAGAAGATCACGAAGGAGCAGATCACCGAGTTCGCGAAGAAGCACTACCGCGACAACTACGTGATCGTCTACAAGCGTCAGGGCGAGGCGAAGGATATCGTAAAGGCCGTGAAGCCTCCGATCACGCCCGTGCCCGTCCACGAGGATCTTTCCGAGTTCGGACGCAATTTCGAACTCCTCCCCGTCGAACCTGAAAACGGCCCGGTTTACGCCGATCTTGAAAAAGACCTGCACATCACGCCGCTGGCCGACGGCATCACCCTTTTTACCTCCAAAAACGACATCAACGAGCGGTTCTCCCTCTCGCTCCAGTTCCTCGTGGGAACGCGCATGGACAAGGAACTCGCGCTCGCGCTCGGCTGGATCGACGAGCTCGGCACCGACAAGTACACCGCCGAGGAACTCCGCCAGGAATGGTTCAAGCTCGCCGCACGCATGGGGACGTTCGTGGAGACCGACCGCTGCGGCCTCACTCTGAGCGGCCTCCAGCGCAATTTCAAGGAATCCCTCGCGCTCTTCAACCACGTGATCTCCAACGTGAAGGCCGACGCGGAATCGTACAAGACGCTCGTCGACGCCGTCGAGAAGAGCCGTGCCGACCGCAGGTCGAGCCGGAGCTCGCGTCTTTCCGCCGCGTCCGGTTACGCGATCTACGGCGGCCCGGAGAACTATTCCGCCGACATCCTGCCGGTGAAGAAAATGCGCGAGATCGACCCCGAAAAGCTGATCGAGCGCGTCCACGGCCTGCGCGGATTCACGCACGACGTGGTGTATTACGGCCCCGTCGACGACAAGGAAGTCAAGGAACTCCTGAGCGATGTCATCGACAAAAACGGCGCGCCCGGCACGTTCCCGAAGACGCGGTTCTTCCAGGCGGTCGAGCCGGAAGAAGATATGGTCTATGTGGTGGATTATCCCGGCGCGGCGCAGGCGGAGATCGAGGTCATCCGCCTCGACGGGAAATACAAGGAAAAGCCGTATGATTTCGAGGACATCTATTCCACGCTCGAATCCCGCACGTTCATGAACGAACTGCGCGAACGCCAGGCGCTGGCTTATTCGGTCGGCGCGGGGTATTCCAACCCCGGACGCGACCCGAACGGCTATTCCATGTCCTACGGCGCGATCGGAACGCAACACGACAAGTTCTATACCTCGCTCGACGGCGTGCTCGCGCTGCTGAATAATCCGGAAACCGGAGCCGCCGCGGCGTTCGAGTCCTCGCGCCAGAACCTGCTTTCCCAGTACCGCAATGTCCGCGTCCAGAAGGAGAACTACTACGGCGTCCGCCGCACGATGAAGAAGTTCGGCCTGAAGGAGGAGTCGCGCAAGACCGCCTACGAAGGACTGCTCAAAATGAGCATGGAACAGTATCTTGACGAGGCGAAAACGCGCGTCGCCGGAAAGAAGAACATCATCCTGATCCTCGCCGACCTGAAGCAGATCGACCAGGAGGGGCTCAAAAAGTACGGCAAGGTCCGCATTCTGGCGCTGGATGAACTCTTCCCGAACGACTGACCGGGGACAATAATGAATTCCGCGTTCAAAGCCGTTGTCCTGCTCACTGTGGCGACGATTCTCTGTGCCGCCACGTTCATCCTCGTGCCGCGCCTGCGGAACTCTGCCGCTGTTTCCGACGGGTATGAGTCCACAGATGAAGAAGAAGTATTGGAAGATGAAGCCGAGGCGGAAAATTCCTTCACGGCGGATTCTTCCGGCACAAGCTCCCCTCGCACGAGGCAGTCCGCGCGGAACCGTTTTCCGGACTCATTTGACGGTGACCGCGAACAATCCAAGTTCGATGTGGCGGAAATGCGGAACGAGCTCGAAGAGATGGTCCGTAAATTCCGCGGCACGCCAGAGGAACGTCAGGAAGTGATTGAGGAATGCGAGGGCGGGAAAGAGCTGATCCGTCTGTTCGCCGAACTCAGCGAATCGTCTATCGAAAATATGTCGCCTGATGAGTTGGAAAAAGAACGCGAAAATTTCGAAAAGGAATACCGCGCACAGCTGGATTTCATTCAGACCGGACAGCTTCAGCGTATGCTCAGGACACCCGAGGAAGAGGAAGTCATCGGCAGCACGATCGAGGCGGTCCAGGAGTTCCTGGAACGGATCGACGGCGCACTTCATTCCGCCGGATACTGATTCCGTTTTTTGAGGCATGAGAATAGCGATTTGTTTCAGCGGTAATTTGCACTCTTTTTTATGAAAATAGTATGGATGAGAGTGCTTTCTATCATCTTTATCCTGATAACAAGTGCTCTTATTATTCTTCTGTTTATGTTTCCGTTAATTCATTTTTGTTGAATATGATGGCATGTTTTTTTGTCTTTTATGAATAGATACTTTCCAAGTAAGGTATTTCCGTTTTTTTTCTATTTGCCGAAAAAAAGCCGGATGAAAACGAAAGAAAAAGTGTAAAAAAAAGCTAAAAAATGGTTGAAATGGAAAAAAACGGTTGATTTTTTGTGAATATGATGTATGTTATTAAAGAGTACGCGGCGCGTACGCCGCAATTTTGAAACAGTGAACCAGAAGAGAAAAAACACATGGAAATTTCCAATTTCGAAAACGATGGAATAGAGGTCATCCAGATCAAAGGCCATCTCTCTGCTGAAAATGCGGAAACGCTCCGGTCCAAGTTTCTTGAATTGTTTGCCACACAGCGCAAATTCGTGTTTGATTTGTCCGAGATGGAGAATCTGGACAGTACGGGGCTTGGAACGCTGGTGTTCTGCCTGAAAAGCTGCACGGAATTCAACGGGACTCTGAAGCTGGCGAACCTGACGCAGCGTGCGAGAATGATCTTCGAGATCACGAAGGCATTCCGTATTTTCGATATTTACGACGATTTGAGCGAAGCAATCAAGGCCGCCCGCGAGGCGTAACACGCCGTTTTGTCTGAAGCGGCGTATCGGCCAAGGAGGCTGAAATGAGGCTGAACAGCCTGGAATCAGCGAATCGTGAAATGAGCGTATCCCGCCGGATACAGGACGCAAGCACGTCCGGGATTGATATGGCATCCGGTATGGGCGGTCTTTGCATGTTGCCTGATTCCCTGTCTTCTTCTTCCGGTTTCTTCCCGAAAACCCGCGCGCGCCTCAAAAAACGCATTCGCATTTGCTCCATGGACAGCGGCCGGATTTTCAAGCGGGGGATGGATGTGTGCGGCAGTTTGGCCGCGATCATTCTGCTTCTTCCGCTTTTTCTGGCCGTCGCGGTCTGGCTCAAGCTTGATTCCCCCGGGCCGCTTTTTTTCCGTCAGGTCAGGATCGGACTGCATGGGCGTCCGTTTTATTTTTACAAGTTCCGTTCCATGTATATTGATTCCGAGGCGCGACGTGCCGCGCTTGAAAAGACAAACGAGTCGAAAGACGGCGTGATTTTCAAAATGAAAAACGACCCGCGCATTACAAGGTGCGGCCGGTTCATCCGGAAATACAGCATCGACGAAGCGCCGCAGTTTTTCAATGTTCTGCTTGGCGATATGAGCCTGGTGGGACCGCGTCCGCCGTTGCCTGCCGAGGTCGCGCAGTATTCGCTCGACGACCGGAAGCGCCTGGATATTCTGCCCGGGATCACATGCATCTGGCAGATTTCCGGCCGGAGCGATATTCCGTTCCGGGAACAGGTCGTGCTGGACAAGGAGTATATCCGGGGGCAGGGATTCTGGAAGGACGTCCTGATTCTGTTCAAGACGGTCCCGGCCGTGCTGACGGGGAAGGGGGCGTACTGATATGATGAAGGCGCTTCTTTACTGTCCTGTTCGCGGCAATACGGAATGGAACCGTTATTTTCCCGGATATCCGGTGTACATGCTGCCGTTCGCGAACAAACCGGCGATTGAGTTTATGCTGGATTATTGCATCCTGAGCGGAATCCGGGATGTCCGGATCGTGTCCGACGAGGAATCGGACATCTTGCGTGCGCAGTACAGAAACGGCGAGATGTTCGGCCTGAACATTAGTTTTGGCGGGATGCCCCCCGGTCAGTCGATCAAGCTCACAATCCGGCAGAATATGGCATTTTGCCGCGGCTGCGATCTTCTCGTTTTTTCCGGGCTGTTCCTGCCCGAATACGACAAGCGGAATCCGCGCGAACTGAGCATAGGAGCGGATGAAGTGAAAGGTTGTTCGGACGGTTCCGCGGCCTGGTATTTGATAGGTCATGGAATACTTGACAATCTGCCGGACGACATGAGCGGACTCCGGGACGATGCTCCGGTATCCGGGGCATCCGTCACGGATATTCACGGGTACTACATGCACAACATGCGTCTGGCCGGAAGCGACATTGAGAAGTATAATCTTCCGGGATTCAGCGAGGGAAAACACAGTTTCGTCGGATACGATGTCCGGATTTCCCGTTCTGCCCGCGTCAAGTCTCCGGTCATCCTCGGGAACGGAATTCAGTTCGGGCACGGGGTCCATGCCGGACCGAACATCATTGTGGGCGACAACTGCATCATCGACAACGGCGCGACGGTTTTGAATTCGGTTGTCCTCGGCAATACCTATGTCGGACGGAATGTTGAGATCAGCGGGAAGATATGCAGCGGAAATCACCTCATTGATCCTGAATCGGGAACCTGTTTTGTCGTCCCGAACGAATCGGTTCTTTCCGAAGTTGAGCCGGACGAGTACGGCAGATGTCCGGTCTATCAGCGGATTCTTGCGCTGCTTCTGCTTCTGCTTCAGACTCTGCCTTATGTCCTGCTGAGGCCGTTTCTGGAGATTCACTCCACGCTGGCGGAATGCCTGATGGGGAACGGACGAAAACGTACTGTATCCGTGAACAGATATGTCCTGCCGCAGGACAGTCTGGCGGGGAGGCTTTTCCGCGGCCTGACCCTGAACAAATATCATCTGCTGTTCTTTGCCGTGGCCGGAAAACTTCGTCTGGTCGGAAACCGCCTTCTTGAGGTTACGGATCACAACGAAGCGTTCATCCGGGATTTGCCCGGTTATGCGCCCGGCGTTTTTTCCTGCAGCGAATATCTCGGCCACGAGAATGAACCATATCAAATCGAACTTGACGAGCATTTCTACGCATACGCGATGAACTGCTGGTTCAACATTAAGATACTGCTGGGAGTTCTGCGGCACAATCTGAGCTCAGATGACCGTATTCCGCAACAGAGAGGAGTTTTTGAATGATTTTGTCAGACAAAGGCGATGCTGAAACCTTCCGGGACATTATTGCTACGGAACAGGAGAGTACCGAACCCGCGCTTATACGTTTTATCCGTTTGTTCAGGCGGGATATCTGGTGCTGGGTCAATGCCGTCCAGAAAATGTGGTGGCTGTTTGCTCTTTTCCCGTTCCTTTTTGCGGTCTCAATGTTCTTTATCCGCACAATGACCACTACCAACGTGTATGTGGCAAATTGCGGTCTGATCCGTCAGCAGGTAACGGATACGAAAAATGGTATTTTGCCGCCCGGATATGTGAATATCCAGAAATCCGTTATCATGAATCTGTTCAAGAGTCGGGCCGTGCTGGAGGAGACGGTCAAGCGTCTTAGCCTTCCCTATTCGGCGGAACAGCTTTTCAACAATATCAGGGTTCAGTCGGAAAAGAACTCCGATTACTTTTTTGTGTCCGCATCGTCCAAGGACCCGACGATGTCCGCGGCATTGGCCAATACGTTGGCCGACGTTTTTATTGAGGAGTACAAGAAACTGATCCGGAAGAATCTGGAAGACCTGCGCGACAGCTATACCCGGACTCAAAACGAAATAGAAAAGCAACTGGAGGAGCTTAACGAAAAGCTCAAGACTTTATGTGCGGAGAACAATCTTACGACGATTGAGAGCGACATCGCGTTCAACAACCAGCGTTTGCTTCAGGTTGAAGATTTCCTGACGCGTTCCTCATCCACACTGGAATCATCAAAAGAGGCATTGTATGAATTGCAGGGCGAGCTCGCCAGTACTCCGGAGGAAGTTGTTACACATAGAGAAAAAAGCACTCTTGCGGAGGATAAACTTACACAGGCGGAAGCGCTGTTGAGAGAGTATGAACAGATTTATGCAAGGAACAACCCGATCCTGATCCAACAGCGCGAGCTTGTAAAAAAAATGAGAAGCGACCTGGAAAAGGCACAGCAGGAAGAGGATACGCTGGAAAACGAGGCAAACAGCAAGATCATAGTATCGCGCAATTCGGCATATACGCAGATCCTGGTTGCCATTGCGAAACAAAGATCCGAAATAACGGCTTTGACAAATGACATCAAACTCAACAACGAGATAGCCATTCAGCTCCGTGCCAGACGTGAACTTCTTGCCCAGATACAGCCTGTCATCCGCCAGCTGGAAATCGACCTCGCCCAGGCCAAAGATCAAATCAATAAGAACAAGGTTCAGATTACGACGATACGCAACTTCCTGGACCGTTCTTTCTCTGATATTTCCATTCAGGAGCTTGCGAAGCCGCCCAACACGTCTCTTTCACGCAAAAGAGGAATATGGGCCATTATCGGTTTCGTGCTGGGCGCTTTTGTCGCTATTTCGATAATCCTCGGCTGTGAATTGTTCAACCTGTCGGTCCGTTCCAGCGTTGACATCGAACAGGCCCTCAGAATCAAAATGCTGGGGATGATTCCTGTGTTGGAACAGGCCTATCGCGCCAACTATTACAGTGCCCTTCAGACAATCATCACAAACGGAGAAGAATACTTTTCCAATATCTCGCCGGAGCATCCTCTTCTGGTCGTGTTCGCTCCGGACAAGCGCTCGGACATTGATGAAAAAATCCGCGAGGAGTTCTGCGAGACTCTGAAAATACGTCTTGGCTGCAACTATGTGGTGATTGCGCCTGTTACAGATGATGAGGCCTCCGCATCGGCAACCCCGTCGCCGGTTCTGATCAATGACTATCTGTATCAGTTTACCGATGATGCTCCAAAACCGGACAAGGAGCATAAAGTTTTCTTCAAGCTGGACGATCTTTCGTTCATTTCCCCGTTGACGGGCGAGCAGATCCAGCGCGTCAAAACCGCTTATAAGTCGAAGTCTGTTTCGCTGATTGTATGGGATCTGTTTAATTTTGAATTGCACCGGCAACTGTTCGCAGAAATTGCCCACAATGCCGATCTTACCGTCATTCCGATGAAATATGCGCAGACCTCAAAACTGAGCGTTTACCGTATTCTTCAGTTCCTGAAAACGTTCCACGTTCAAAATATCGTCGGATTCCTCTACAATGTCAACAACAAGCATTACAGCAAGGTGACTTTATGATTTCCAAACTCCATCGGATTCTGTTTTTCTTTCTGCCGGTCATTTTCCTTGTTACAACTGCATGTAATACTACACCGTTCGGGGGAATCGCCGTTCCCGGAATGACGTCTGTCGAACCGAAGCTGGAAGAGGATTATTATGCCATTCAAGAAGAGTTGAAGGCTTTGCATGTCGTGAATCCGACTCCATACGTCATTCAACCGGGCGACAGTTTTACAATGAATGTCTATAATCAACCTTCGCTTTCCTCGAGTTTTATCATTGCTCCGGATGGAACGGCGAGTTTGCCGTTGGTTGGGATTATTAAGTTGTCCGGATTGACGTTGGAAGATGCTACGGACCTGATCGAAAAACAGCTTACCAAATATTTGCGATCCCCGATAGTTTCTCTTGCTCCCCAGACCGTGAGCGGGTATTATTTTACGATTGCAGGCCGCGTGGTCAGGCCCGGGAATTTTACTGTTTCCCTTGGACAGACGAAGCTGCTTGATGCTATTGCATTGTCCGGGGGGTTTGAACGGGGATCGTTTCATGGCGATACCATTGAGCTTGCTGATTTGGACAATGCCTATATCAAACGCGACGGCAGAAAATTACCCGTGGATTTCAAAAAAGTGGTCTATGAGGGCGACGATCTGCATAATATTCCCGTCCTGAACGGAGATTACATTTATGTGCCGTCCACGATGAGCGGCTATATTATCTTCCTTGGAGAAGTCGGCAGCAATTCCTATGTCGGATTTACCGAAGGGATGACCCTGATGCAGGGACTGTCATATGTGGGGGGCTTGAGGGCCGAAACATACAGTTCCTTCATTCGGGTCATCCGCGGCGGTCAGGATAATACAGTTGTTTATACGGTTGACATTGACAAGATACTGCGCGGGAAGATGAAAGACTTTGCTCTTAATGCAAATGACATCATCTATGTGCCGCAGGATGGTCTTACGAAGTGGAATAGGATTATCCGTAAGATTTTACCGACGATTCAGCTCATAAATTTGCTGGCGGGACCATTCGGTTCGAACATCAAAGGATTTTTTAATCTCTCAGAATGATGAGCCGTTTTTAAGATATATTTGGAAACAGCCTCTTTATGCCGATAATCAAAATAGTAGCATTCCTGTTCCTTTTCCTGTATGTGATACCGATTATGACGGTATTATGCTGCATGTTTCCTGTATTCCGGCATGCCTGTTTTGCAGGAATGCTCTATTTTACCAGCAATGAGTATTCGCTCAATTTCGTACCGATGCCGAAGTGGCGAGGTACGGCACGCGGTTATGCGTTTACCGCCGTGTCTCTTTTTGCTGTTCCGCTTCTGCTGAGTATGTTTTTCAGTATCAGGTACAAGATAAAATTATTCCCGCCGGGTTCGTTTTTCTATTTTTTGTATTATCTGGCCATTTTGCTTTCCGGTATCAATGCGATCCACATGCATCAATGGGGGTTTGAAGTTTACAAGATGTTCTGGATGTATGTCACGTTCCTGGCGACATTTAATTATCTGAACAACTGCAAGAATCTGACATTTTTCGTTTATCTGGTCTGCTGTATTCTTATTATTCTTTTTGTTGTTGGTTTCTATCAGAAATACAGAATGGGCATCTTTCAGATTCATTCGACTTTCGCCCATCAGAATTCTCTTGCGTTATATCTTGAATTGTTCGGTCTTCTTTGTCTTGGAGTTCTGATGAACGAACAGATAAGCAGGATTCTGTTTTGTCTTTGTCTGTTTGCATTCGGAGGATCCGTACTTCTGATCGTTTTTACCTATTCCCGCGGTGGTCTAGTCGTTTATTTCGGTGGCATAGCCATTGTTTGTGCGCTTTCGATTCTGTTCAACGGTTTTTCCACCAGACGTCTGACTCTCCTGTTGATCGGCCTCCTGGTGCTGCTGAGTATTGTAGGGTATGCTCTGCCCCATATTATCTTGCGATTCACGAAAGCGCCGGCGGCTTCCAAAAACACCCGAATCGTGCTTGCGGTCGCATCAAAACGAATGGCAAACGATTATCGTCTCGGATTCGGTGCGAACAATTACTCGGAATACTCCAGCGGACGTTATCCTTATGTAGGAAACTTCTACGCGGAACACGTTCAATACGGTGGTATTGTCGAAACCATTTATTTGTTGGTCGCGGCCGAATGCGGCTGGTGGGGGCTCGGTATGTTGATCCTCTGGTTCCTGTATTATTATCTTTCCGATATCATCAGCATGTTTGTCCTCAGGAAAAAACCTTGTTCCGGTATCGTGATCGGGCTGTTCAGCGGAATGACCTGCATTTACTGGCACTCATCCTTGGAATGGAGTCTGAAGCAGTGCAACAATTTTGCCGAACAGATGGTAGTCTATGCCCTGGTCGGTGTGATTGCTGTCAACCGGAAAAATATCAAAAACGCCTATAAACGGAATCAGGCAAGAATCGAACAGCAGAGAATCAAATTGCAGCAAGGCAGACAAAGTGCTCTGCAACAATCCCGGGGAAACAGTCGATGAAGATTGCCGACCGGAAACACCGTACCGAATGCGGAGCATATGCGGATGCGCGTCCTGTTTCCTGTTCTTTGATGATTCCGCCGGAAGAAGTGTTTCTCTTTCCGTCCATTGATGAATTGCGCCGCATCGGATGCGATGCCTGTGGAAAGGCCTGCCATGCGCTGAATCCCCCGGAAAAACGACGCCCGGAAAAAGTGTTTGCCGTCTGGCCAACGGATGATGCTGTCCGCACGTCCGGTTCCTCCGGCGGGGACTATTCCGCTCTCGGCGATTATGTGCTCGAAACAAGCAGTCTCCTTTCCGCAATCCATTGCGCGCCTGCAAACGGACTGTCCGGGATCTGCTGAACAGCAAATGAGAGTGCATGGCTCTGAAAAGTGAAAGGATATTCGTGATGAAAATACTGTTGGGCGGCGTACCGTTCGGTTGCGACAATATCGGCGACGAGGCGATCCTGGCTTCTGTTATCGGTCTTGTCCGAGACCTTTGCCCGGATGCGGAGCTTATCGTGAGCACGGGCGACCGCGCCGGGACGGAACGTAAATTCGGGGTGAGGACTGTTCCTTTATACGGGTTCAATCCGGCTGTACCCGCGGATCGCCTCGGAGAAGCGCTGGATGGCGTTGATTATTATATTTGGGCGGGAGCCACCGGTTTGTCGGACTACCCGGAAATGGCCTGCACCCTGCTGGAATCCGCTCAGGCAAAAGGCGTCCGCACGATTGTCTGGAGTGTCGGAATGAACGATGTGTTCAATCCATATTTTTTCACGCTGCACGGCAAAAAGAAAAAACTGGCGGACATGCTCAAATCCTGCTTCGGTTTCGACATGGAAAAACGCTGGATCGAAAGGCGCGTTCGTTACATCCGACAACGTCTGGCGCAAACGCTCGGGCGTTGCGACCTGATCGTCCTGCGCGATCCGAAATCCCTTGAGGTACTTCGTCTGTGTGCGCCGTTCCCGGACGCCGTTGCCGGATCCGATACCGCAATCCTTCAAAAACAATGCGCGCCGGAAGCGCTTCCCTGGGGAGAATCCGAGCGGAATCTTTTCCGGTCGGCCTCAATTCGGATGGCCGTCTGCGTGTCGGAACAGAACCGTATCCGCGAGTTCGACAAGTTCACCGGCTGGCTTGACGGCATGATCGAAACGCACCCCGGGCTGCTCATCGTGACGATCCCGATGAACCCGAAAAAGGATTTCCGTGTGATGGAGGAGATGAAACAGCGCTTGAGGCATCAGGACCGTATCCTGTCGCTTCGTTTCCTTGAACCGGAGGAAGTCCAGGCCGTTGCGGCGGAATGCTCCGTGATCGTGAGCAGCCGTCTGCACCTGCTGATCCTGGGACTGAACAACCTTGTGCCCGGCGTCGGCATCGCCCGCGGCAGCAAGATCGAATATTTCCTCTCCCGGTTCGGCCTTACGACCGCGGGGACCACCGATGCGCTCGACCTGCCGCGCCTGACCGAATCCGTGGAATGGACGTTGACGCATCAGAATGAATTCAAACAGCGCGCCGCATCCGTCCGTGCCGGTCTGCTTGCGGACTTGGACCGTGCGAAAGAGCTTCTGAAACAGACATTGACATCCTCATAATCCGTCCCGGCATCGCCGGATTCGTTTTTCTCCTCAACTCGGATACGCCATGGCACTCATCGGAAAAATCATCGCATGGATTCTGCGGAACATCCTCACGATCGCCGCGATCACCGTGATCCTGTGCCTGCTGTTGCCGGGGATCCGTGTCGCGAAGGACAACGCGCTGAAACTGTCGGAACAGCGCGACGCGCTCCTCGTCGGCATCCAGTCGGCCGAGGAAGAGATCGCGAAGACGAAGGAATCGCTCGAAAGCCGTCTCTCCATGCTCGACCATTGGAAAAAAGAGCGTCGGGAAATTCTGGAGAAGATGGATTCTCTGCCCAGCCCGTGGCGGCATCCGATCGACCACTGGTCCGAATATGCCCGTCTCACCGCCGAACAGAAACGTCTGGAGCTTCAGATCGACACGCTGGAATCCACGATCGCGCGGTACAAGGATACCATTGATCGGCTCGACAAAAACCGCCAGCTGCTGGTGTTTCAGCTTGAAAGCGTGACGCGGTCCCTAACGGAATCCGTCTCGAACGAGTGGAACACGAACGGCCTCCGCATCCTCCTTTTCACCATCTGTTTTGTGCTGCTCACCCCGCCGCTCTGGCTCGTGTTCATGTACTACGGCGTAGCCGCGCTGATCGAAAAGTTCCCGCCGATCCGCATCAAAGTCAAGGATGACGGTGCGCACGAGCCTGTGTTCCATCGCGCCGCCCGAAGTATCACGTTCACGATCCCCGAGGGGCGGAAGTTCTATCTGCGGGCGCAGGGCGGCGACTGGGGCAAGGAACGGCGCGACGTGACGTGCCGGACCAAGTTCATGTGGCGCTGGGGCGCGCCGCTTGTGTCCGTTGCGTCCGACCTGGTGGAACTGCTCGCCTACCGCAACGAACCCGGCGCGAAGAATTCCGGCCAGATCAAGCTGACGTCCCCGAAAGACGACGAGGTCTACATCCAGCAGATCGAACTGAACGGCGGCCAGGGGCTGGTCCTGACGCCGCGCCACGTGATCGGCCTGACCGACGACGTGGAGGTCCGAACGATCTGGAGTTTCAAGCTCCATAACCTCATTTCCATGCGCCTGCGCCACATCGTCTTTTTCGGCACCGGCACGATCTTCATCATCGGCGGACGCGGCATCGACGTCCAGCGGATCGAACCGGGTTCCTCCGCGGTGCATAAGATCGAGGACGGCGTACTGGTCGGTTACGTGCCCGGCGCGGCGTATTCCCTTTGCCGCACGCAGACCTTCTGGGCGTATTTCCGCGGCATGACCTCGCTCTTGGATTACAAGCTCTGCGGCGGCACGTTCCTCACGCAGAATCTGGTCGGGCGGAACGAAAAGGAAGTCCTCGGGAGCGGCCTCGACCGGTTCCTGTCCGTCCTGCTGAACGGCATCGGAAAGCTGCTCGGTTTCTGAGGCGTAAGAAAGAGGTGCGGATGTCCGGCCTCAGCGGAGGAAGGAACCGTACCCGGCGAGTCCGGCGAGGATGCCGGAGACGATCTTGTTCTGGTAGTCCGGCGAGGCGATCTTCTTGGCTTCGGCCTCGTTGGAGAGATAGCCGACTTCGACCAGGACCGCCGGACAGGTCGCGTTTCCGGTCACGTAGATTGCCTGATGGCGGGTGCCCCGGTCGGTTCCGCCTGTCGCCGCGAGCATACCCTTCTGGATTTCGTAGGCCAGACGCGAGTTGTTGGCGTCGAATTCGTTCGCGGACTGCTTTTCCGTCTTGACCTTGGAGCCTTTCGTCTCGGTGCCGCCGACGGGGACCGCGCGGTAGGTCTCGATTCCGGCGGGGGTCTTGTTCGTGGAGGAATTGCAGTGGATGGAGATGAAGAGGTCGGGTTTGTACTTCTTGCACAGCGCGGCGCGTTCCTGAAGCGTGGGGTAGGTGTCCCCGGTGCGCGTCATGATCACGCGGAATCCGAGTTTTTCGAGCTGGGTCTGGAGGCGTTTCGCGATTTGCAGCGTGTAGACTTTCTCCTTGTGCGCGCCGTTGATCGCGCCGGGGTCGGTTCCGCCGTGTCCCGCGTCGATCATGATGGTCTTCATGCCGAGCTTGACCGGGGTCTTGTAGCGCAGGAGCGGGTCGAGGCAGGTCAGGAAATCGACCTCGGAGATGTACGGCTCGCTGTTCTTGAGGAGCATCGGGTAGAGGAAATAGACCTGGACGCCGTTGACCGTGCCGTCGCGGTAGGTGGCAGAGAAAATGGCCTTGCGCGTCTTGTCGTAGATGACCGCGCCGGAAACCTTGTTCGCTTTGTTTTTCGTGTAGGCGAACGTGAGGCCGTAGTTGACGGCGACGTCGCGCAGATGCACGTATTTGACCTTGTTCTGCATGATCTTGCGGAGCTTCATGGTCGCGATGTCCTTGTCCTTCGGCGTGGCCGTCTGCGCCGTCGTTGCGGCCGCCGCGGCTTTCTTCTTCGCATCGGCGGCTCTCTGTGCGGCGACCGCCTTCTCGATCGCCTTCGCGCGTTCGATCGCCAGCTGGCGCTGCCGTTGAAGTTCCTCCGGAGACATGTTTTTTGCCGAAACCGGGTCATCCTTCGCGGGCGGCGGGACGGATCCGGCGGAGCCGACCGCTTTTTCCGAAGCGGCTTTTTCGGCGGCGGCTTTCGCATCCGCTTCGGCTTTCGCCTTTGCTGCGGCCGCGGCGGCTTCCTGCTGACGCTGCACGAGGTCGGCTTTATACTTTTCCAGTGCGGCGCGTTCGGCGGCCAGAGCGGCGCGCATGCGTTCGAGGCGGGCGCGTTCGGCGGCGATCTCCTCGGCGGTCGGGAGTTTCTTCGTTGCTTCGGATGTCGCGCTCTGTGCCGCGTTCTGTGCTGCGTTCTGTACCGCGGATTTGATCTTGAGATCGGCATCGGAAAGCGGGACGTCCGTGACGGTCTGCGCCATGACGGAAACGGACGCGAAGAGGATGCAGGCGGCGAGGAAAGACAGGAGCAGGGATTTCGGCATGGTTATTCTTCCTTTTTCGCGTCAGACGAGGTTGTTGCGGAGGTGCGCGGGACGGCGGTTCTCAAGGTCTTGGCGGGCGGCTGCGCCAGAAGTTCCAGCAGTCCGGTCTTCAGCAGGAAAACACGCCCATTGGCTGTGCGTTTTTCGTATTCGGCGCGGGATGCGAGGCGTTTCTTGCGATGCTCGAACGCGTCGTCCGGCTCGCCGATGAGACGGTGCACGTTTTCAGGATCGAACGAGACGGTCAGGCGTCCGGCGTAGACGTCGGCGTCGGGATTCTCGGCGGGCATATCGACCTCGACCTTGGCGAATTCCAGCAGATACGCGAATCCGTCGCCCATGACCGTCTGAAATGCATCATTGAACTTCAGGTCCTTCGGCGGATTGTTCACGAGGTCGACGGAGAACGGCGCGGCGAGCGCGGCGTATTTCTGCGAGAACGCCTCCATGTCAAGTTCGCCCGAGGGCACGAGCAGCTCGAAGTCGTCCTTGCCCGAGTTCACGAACCAGACGACCGAGGCGGTTTCCGCGCCGGGACGTTTGCGCTGGAACCGCGCGTATACCGGATTCTCCGGCTTGGAGAGGAACAGCGGTTCGATCCATTGGCGCGGGTTCGGCACGCATTTCTCGAAAACGCGCGAAATGAGGAAGACGCGGCTGGATTTGTCGGGATACCATACGCGGATGTAACGGCCGTCGTAGCCCTGCACGGCGAGGTTGCCGATGCGGTCGGCGGCGAGGCGCGTGTGGCCGCGTCCGAGCATGATGCGGAGCAGTTCCGCGCCGTGTTCGTCGCGGAGGACGGCGAGGATGCCTTCGGAATTCTTCAGGCCGGATTCCGCGCCCGGCGCGGCAATCTCTTCCGGCGAGACCAGGTTCAGATCCTTGAGGTCGTTCATGCCGGAGATTTCCAGCTCCTTCAGCGGCGCGGCTTTCGCGAGGCCCTCCAGCAGTTCGGCGACCTGCGCGGACGCCGCCTGTGCTCCGGCGCGTTCCTTCACTGCCCAGTACTGGCCGTCCTGCATGAAATCCAGCGTGCTTTTCTGCGTGCGCCAGGAGATTTCGAGCGAACGGACGTCCTCCGGGCGAAATTCCGGCAGTTCGAGGCGCGCGGAGGCTGTGTTCGAGGCGGATTCGCGGCGGAGACGCAGTTCGGACACCGCGGCGAGCGCCGTGACGGCCGCGAGGAAAAGAATGATGAGGACTCTGCGCTTTTTCATGAGATGTGCCGTTTCCATTTGAGTTTGCGGGCGATGCTCCAGACGATGCCGCAGAGGATGACGAACGCGGGGATCAGGACGATGTTGATGAGGCGGACCGTGTTGTTGATGCGGTCAAGGTCCTGCCGCAGCTGGAGACGGATCTCGCGGATTTCGCGTTTGAGCGCGGCGTCCTTCTGTTCATAGGTGTTCAGCAGCTCGCGCTGTTCCTGCGTCAGACGCGCCGCGCCGCCGCTTACGATCAGCTGTTTGCGTATGGATTCCACGCGGTCTTCCAGCCGCATGGATTCCTCGGCGAGGGCTAGGATGCGGTCCTTGAACGCGAGATCGGCGCGCATCTGGCTTTCGTTGATGCGCGTGAGCGGACGGGACATCGGGATGCGGCTGCGGAGCGAGGAAAGCCTGCCGCCTCCGCAGAGTGATTCCACCACGTTCTCCATGAGCGTGATGTTGTCGTTGCTGCGGACCACGATGGTCTGTCCGAATTCGTCCTTGGCCTGCGCGACGCAGGCGTCGTGGAAGAGCATGTCGGCATCGCCGAAGAGGTAGACTTCACCGGGCTTGACGTTGGTTTCCTCCGAATCGTATGCGCTCGGGAACTGTCCCGTGATGTGCATAAGGAGATTGAGCTTTTCGCCGGAATGCTTGCCGGGTGCGGCGAAGTCCGCCAGGATCTTTTCCGGCTGGTCCGCCACGTCCGCGACCATGGAGTAGTCGGTCGTGTAGACCAGCGGCTCGAACGTCAGCGACTTCGGGGGATTCCGCAGGTCGAAGAACCCGGCGTAGTTCATGCGCAGCGAGGTCAGGCCGCCCGTGACCGGGTTGCCTCGGTCGATGCCCGTCTCGTTGATGAGGAGCGCGGTCGGGATCGTCCGGCGGACGCCGGATTTGTCCAGCTGGTCGTACTTGAAATTCATGTCGGCGGCGAGGCGCGACGGGGAATACGCCACGCCCCATTCCTTGAGAAGCGGCTCCAGCGTGGAGTCGGTCATGTTCACGTAGCTGTAGTCCTTCTGCGCCGAGGCGAGCGCGTAGGCGGACAGCGGATCCACGAACACCGCCATGCGGCCGCCATTCACCAGATAAGCGTCGATCGCCTCAAGCGTCCTCTGGTCGAATTCGTGCGGATGCACCACCAGCAGGGCGTCCAGTCCATCCGGGATCTCCTTCAGGTCCGTCGGGAGCTCCTTCAGCGTGTAGTCCTTGTTCAGTTCAGTGAAGAGGTACCAGGCCGCCGCGCCGGAACTCCCGGTCTGGGGCGACGGGGCGCGTCCGAGCACGGGGAACGGGCTCATCACGCCGACCGCGGGGCGTTTCGGATTCTGCGCGTGCATGACGCGCCGCAGAAGCTCGTATTCGAGCATGGATTCGTTTTTCGGGGAGAGGAACGGCGCGGCGAGGCAGAGCTGACCGGAGGAAACGGTCATGCCGAGGAAGAACCGGTTGCCGCCGGCGTTCTTTGCGGGCTGAAGTCCCTCGATGATCGCGGCTTCCTCTTCGCGGGTGTCCGGGCCGGGCGTGATGATCTCAAGCGTGACCTTGCCGCCCGCTTCCTTGCTGAACTCGCGCAGAAGCCATTTCACGCGTTCGGCGTAGCCCAGCAGGTCTTTCGGCGTGTCCGCGCCCGGCGGCGAGACGTACAGGCGCACGGTCACGTGACGATCCAGCGAACGCGCCAGGGAACGCGCCTCTGGCGAGAGCGAATACGCCCGGTCGGCGGTGCAGTCGATGCGGACGCGGAACGCCTCGGCCGTGAGCGCGAGGCAGATGAAGACGTAGACGGCGACCACGAACGACAGCGCCATGGACAGGACGTTCTTCCACGTGTAGCGGTCGCGGAGCGCGCCGGGGAGGAAGAGTCCGCCGCCGCCCGACGCCGCGTAGGCCAGCACGGTCCGCGCGAAGTAGAGGAAGAGCAGCGTGATCAGGATGCTGTAGGTGAGTTCGGAAGTATCGAAAAGGCCGCGCTGGAACGCCTGGTAATGCGGCACGACCGTGCAGTAGGAGACGAGGCGGCAGACGCTTTCCGGGAGCCACTGGTACAGCAGGGCCGTCACGCGGTCCCAGCCGGTGAACATCAGCAACGCACACAGCAGGAGCGCGAGCAGGAAGCTGGCCGTCTGGCTTTTCGAGAGCGCGGAACAGAAGCTCGAAACGGCCAGAAACGCCGAGCCGACGAGCAACGCCCCGGCATAGCCGCAGACGATCGCGCCGACGTCGGGCTGGCCGAGCACGGCGATGGTGACCGGGACCGGCAGTGTCAGGGCGAGCGCCGTTGCGACGAGCGCCATGCCCGCGAGGTATTTGCCGAAGACGAGTTCCCAGAGCGAGATCGGGTAGGAGAGGGTGAGCTCGAACGTGCCGACGCGGCGTTCCTCCGCCCAGAGCGGCATGCCGAGCGCGGGCATCAGGAACATGAACAGCCACGGCATCCAGTTGAAGAACAGGCTGAGCTCGGCCTGCCCGAGCGCGAGGATGTCGCTGAAGACGAACGTGCAGACGTTCGCCATCACGAGGAAGATCACGAGGAAGACCCACGCGGCGGGCGAGGCGAGGCTCGCGAAGAACTCGCGTGAGGCGACGGCGAAGATGCGGCGGAGGGAAGCGGTCATGCCTGTTCTCCTTCCGTCATGACGGCGAAGAGTCCGGCGAGGTCGGTGTGGAGCGCGTCGGCCTTCGCCCGGAATTCATCTTTCGCGCCGTCGAACAGTGTTTTGCCCCTGCAGAGCAGGAAGACGCGGGAGCAGACGGCGTCGACCTCCTCCAGGATGTGCGTGGAGATGATGACGGCGGTTTCCTCCTTGAGCGAGAGGATCAGCTCGCGGATCTGGCGTTTCTGGTTCGGGTCGAGACCGTCGGTCGGCTCGTCCATGATGAGCGCCTTCGGGTCGTGCAGGATGGACTGCGCCAGACAGACACGGCGCTTATAGCCCTTCGACAGGGATTCGATCTCCTGCCCGGCGGCTTCCTTCAGCGCACAGCGTTCGACGGCGCGGTCCACGCGGCGGGCGAGTTCGCGCCCGGAGAACCCGTGCAGACGGCCCGTGTAGGCGAGGAACGCGCGGACGGTCATGGTCATGTGGAGCGGGGCGTTTTCGGGCAGGAATCCGATGCGGGCTTTCGCGAGGCGCGGTTCGGCCTCGATGTCGATGCCGTCGATGCGGACCCGACCCGCGTAGGGCGGCATGACGCCGCTGATCATCTTCATGGTCGTGGTCTTGCCCGCGCCGTTCGGCCCGATGAAGCCAAGCACGTCGCCGACGTTCACGTGCAGCGAGAGGTCGTCGACCACGAGCCGCGTGCCGTAGCGCTTGAAAAGGTGTTCCGCTTCGATCATCATGCCGGGACTTGCTCCGATTTCGGGGTCAGCGGGTGTCGCGGGCGAGTTCGCTGTCCTGGAACAGGAAGAACGCCCAGCCGATCCAGGCGGCGCAGTACAGGACGGAGTAGGTCGCGGTCCAGACGAAATACGACGCGGGGATGTGGACGCGGTTCGACAGTACGTCGGCCATCCAGAAGAGCTGCCAGTTCGGGACCAGCGAGGTGCAGAGCAGCGCGCTCACGGAACCCGTGCCGAACACCCGCGCTGCGAAATAATGCAGCACCATCCCGATCAGGAAGAGGATCAGGCACACCATCAGGTTGCCCACGATCTCCATCCTGGTCGCCAGCGCCGAGCTGATCACACCCATGATCCAGACGGCGAAGAACAGCATGCACAGGGCCGGAAGCAGAACGTCCGCCGCCATGAACGTTTCCTTGTCCGTCAGCTGATAGTCGGACAGCGTTTTCATGCGGACGACGTGCGAGACCGCGGCGATCACAGGGAACAGGACGGCCATGGCCGCGACGGCGTTGGACGAGAAGGATTTCTGTGCGATGAAATTGCGGACGCCGCCGTAGACCGCGGCCGCGCAGATCGCGCCGAAATAGCACCAGACGAGCGGCTTGCTCAGTTTGAACTGGTCGACCGCGATCAGGACGGAGAGCCAGGTGGCGGCGTTGCAGACGAGGACAAAGATGGTGAGCGAGACCAGGATGCCGATGACCTTCGAGATCACGAAGGAGAACCGCGACACGGGTTTCGACATCAGCAGCAGGACCGTGCCGTTCTTCATCTCGCGGCTGATCGTGCGCGCCGAACAGAGGACCGCGGCGAAGAGGCCGAACAGCATGGTCGTGGCCATGGAGCTGTCGCAGACCAGGCGTATCTGCTGACGGAACACGAACAGCGAGAAGTACGGGAACAGTCCGATCATGATCAGCGCCGCCAGCAGCATCAGGTAGTACACCGGTTCGCGCAGACACTCCCGGCAGGCGTTCATGGAAAGGCGGAAGATCGTGAACATCGTGGATCACTCCGCGTTGCGTTTGCCCTGATTCTGCAGGTAGTCCAGATAGTGGTCGGAGAGATTGGTCTTCAGCGTCCGGCGGAAGAACTCGTCGAGGCGCGCCGTGTTGACCTTCCATTCGGAGTCGGAGAAATCGACCTTGCGGACGCCTTCCGGGACGGCCAGACGGTACACGGGGTTGATGTAGGATTCATCGCCCAGGAAGATGACCGTTTCGGGGCGGAGATAGGCGATGAACTGCGAGAGCTGGGGCGCGAACAGGGCGACTTCCAGTTCGCCGGAATTCTTCCTGCCGCCGCTGAAATAGACCTGATCGTCCTTCGAGGGTTTGCCGGGGTTGGACGGCAGCAGGATGTACGGCACGTCGTATTCCGTGCGGAGGTACTCGGCGATCACCTTGCGCGGGATGCGGTAGTTCGCGACGACCACGAGATAGGGGAGCGGTTTGTGCTTCTTGTAGCCCCAGAACGGTTCCTTGCGTTCCTTCGCGGCCTTGACGGGTTCCGCCTCGGTCGCGGCGTCGGCCTTCACGTACTTCTCTTCGAGTTCGCGGAGCTGGTCCGAGTCGATCTTGCCTTCCTCGAACTCCTTCTGGGCGAGGAGCAGACGGTCTTCGCGGGCGGTATGGAGCTCAAGCTGCTTGTCGGTCAGGAGCGTTTCGTTTTCGGGGGAGGGGACGGCGGCGAGGATGGCCGTGTAGTTCGTGAGGCATTCGATCTCTGCATCAAGTTTCTCGGCAGGCTGGGCGTTTCCGGCGGCCTCGCGGGCAGTGACTTCGGCGAGCGCGTCGCTGCTGGCCATGAGGTTGGCGGAAAGGACGTCGACTTCGGCCTTCTTTTCGGCGGAGAGATCGGCGTCGGCGATCATCGTTGCGAGTTCGGGGAAACGTTCCTCGAACGCCGTGGCGACTTTTTCCTCGGCGGCTTTCTTTTTTTCTTCGGCAGAGGCCTTGGCTTCAGCTTCGGCTTTTGCCTTCTCGGCGGCGGCCTTTGCCTCGGCCTCGGCTTTCGCCTTATTCGCGGCGGCCTTGGCCTCGGCTTCCTTCTTCGCCTTCTGGGCCTCTACTTCGGCTTTCAAAGCAGCCTGCGCCTTTTCGGCAGCCTTTTCGGCAGCCTCTTCTTTCGCCTTATCGCGACGTTTCATGATCTGTTCCGCCTCAGCGGCGGCCTTTGCCTCGGCTTCGGCATTAGCCTGCTCGGTCGCGGGAACTGCGGCGGGGATTGCCGCCGGAGCGGGCTTTTCTGCCACATCATCGGCGGCGAATGAGAGCGCGGCGAGTGCGCAGAGGATCATGCAGAGGGGTACGGAGGAATATTTTGGAAGCTTCATTTCATGTCTCCAGCAGAAAATTTTGGAATAAAAACGAAAAAAGTCGGTGAATCGATTTGCGAAACGAAAATCACCGTTTATATTTTAAACACAAAATCGCAAAAATCAAATGAAAGAACGCCATGTCTTCCACTTTTTTTCAAACTTTTCCGGAAAAACCGGCCGCGGCCGTGTTTTTGAGCGGGACCGGCACGAACGCCGCCAAGCTGCTTGAGGGGTGGCACTCCGGCGCATTTTCCGGCTGGACTCCGCGCGTCCTGGTGACCGACAAACCCGAAACGAGCCGCGCCCGCGCCCTGGCGGCGCAGTACGGACTGCCGCTCGTCGAACACGACATCGCGAATTTCTACCGCGAACGCGGGTTGGAAAAGATCGCGCTGACCTCGGAACGAGCCCTTCAGGTGCGCGAGGAATGGACCGGCGCGCTGATCCGCCTGCTCATGCCGTTCAGCGTCCAGTTCGGCATCCTCGCCGGATTCGTGCCGCTCTCCAACATCACGTGCGTCCTGCCGTGCCTGAACGTCCATCCCGGCGACCTCACGCTCGAGGAGGACGGACGGCGTTATCTGGCGGGACTTCAGCGTCTCCCGGTCGAAACGGCTCTGCTCCGCGGCCACACGAGCCTCCGCAGCAGCGTCATCATCGCGCAGGCGTTCACCGGCGGCGCGAAGGAGATGGACTCCGGCCCGGTGCTGGGAATCTCCGCTCCGGTCCCGGTCGACCTCATGGGCGCGACCGTCGACGAGCTCAGGGCGTGCCAGGCGGCGCGTCAGGGGAAGAAGCCGGCGGAATACCGCGGCGACCTGCTGATGCAGGCGGCGGAATGCAACCTGGAGAACCTGAAGGAACACGGCGACTGGGTCGTCTTCCCTCAGACGGTCGACGATTTCGCGCGGAACAAGTTCTCGCTGGACCAGGACGGCACGCTGCGTTACGAGGGGAATCCCGTGAAGACGGTGGAATATTCGGAAAACGCCGCGCCGCGTCCGGTCGCCATCTAATCCGCCAGTTTAGAAACAAATTTGAGATAAAACACCCGTTTTTCCACTTGTAAAAAGGCGGAAACGGGTGTATTATTATTGTTTGGTTTGACAACTTACATGGAGACAGCCATATCATGATTACCACAGCCGCTCAACTTCGCGAAAAGTACCTGCAATTCTTCCAGTCCAAGGGCCACGCGGTCATCCGCAGCGCCTCCCTGGTGCCGGACAACGACCCGACCGTGCTCTTCACGACCGCCGGGATGCACCCGCTGGTGCCGTATCTCCTCGGCGAAAAACACCCGCAGGGGACCCGCCTCACCGACGTCCAGAAGTGCATCCGCACGGGCGACATCGACGACGTCGGCGACGCCGTACACCTCACGTTCTTCGAGATGCTGGGCAACTGGTCCCTCGGCGACTACTTCAAGAAAGAGGCGATCGCGTTCAGCTACGAATTCCTGACTTCGCCCGACTACCTCGGATTCCCGCTCGAAATGCTCGGGTTCACCGTGTTCGCGGGCGACGAGGACGCCCCGTTCGACGAGGAGGCCTACAACGAATGGCGCAACCACGGCGTGAGCGAGAAACGCATCGCCAAGCTTCCGAAAAAGGATAACTGGTGGGGACCCGCCGGCATCACCGGCCCGTGCGGACCCGACACCGAATTCTTCTACTGGACCGGCCCGAAGCCCGCGCCCGAAGTCTTCGATCCCTCCGACAAGCGCTGGGTCGAGATCTGGAACAACGTCTTCATGCAGTATTTCAAGCAGGCGGACGGCACGTTCACCCCGCTGGCGCAGAAGAACGTCGACACGGGCATGGGCCTCGAACGTGTGACCGCGATCCTGCAGGGCAAGGACAACTGCTACGAGACCGAGCTCTTCACCCCGATCTTCGCCAAGCTCGACGAGATCCGCGGCGCAACGCATGAGCCCGGCACGCCCAGGACCGCGCCCGAACGCATCGTGGCCGACCACATCCGCGCCGCCGTGTTCATCATCGCCGACGGCGTCGTGCCCGACAAGAACGGCCGCGAGTATGTGCTCCGCCGCATCATCCGCCGCGCCATCCGCGAGGGCAGCAACAACCTCGGCATCAAGGAGGCGTTCACCGCGAAGATCGCCGAAGTCGTGATCTCCGTCATGGGCGGGTTCTACCCCGAACTGAACGCCCAGCGCGAGACGATCCTTTCCGAGCTCAACCGCGAGGAGGAGACGTTCCAGCGCACGCTCGAACGCGGCACCCGCGAGTTCGAGAAGATGGTGGCCCGCGTGCCGGACTTCGTGACGAACAAGGTCATTTCCGGCAAGAACGCGTTCAACCTGTACGAGACCTACGGATTCCCGATCGAGCTCACCGTGGAGATGGCGAAGGAAAAGAACTTCACCGTCGACATGAAGGGCTACGAGGAAGCCCGCCAGAAGCACATCGCCGACTCCCAGACCGCCGAAAAGGGCCAGAACAAGGGCGGACTCGCCGACCATTCCGAGGCGTCCGCCGAGCTCCACACCGCCACGCATCTGCTCCACAAGGCGCTCCGCCTCGTGCTCGGCGACCATGTGGCGCAGAAGGGCTCCAACATCGACGGCATCCGCCTCCGCTTCGACTTCTCCCACCCCGAAAAGATGACGCCGGAACAGATCGCCGAGGTCGAACGCATCGTGAACGAGCAGATCAAGGCCGACCTCCCGGTCGTCTGCCGCGAGATGTCCCCCGACGCCGCCCGCGCCGAGGGCGCCATCGGCCTCTTCGGCAACAAGTACGGCGACATCGTGAAAGTCTACAGCATGGGCGATTTCTCCAAGGAGATCTGCGGCGGTCCGCACGCCACGCACACCGGCGCGCTCGGCGGCTTCAAGATCATGAAGGAGGAAAGCTCCAGCCGCGGCGTCCGCCGCATCAAGGCCGTGCTCGTCAAGGACGGCGCTGAACAGAAATAAGGAGACCCGACCATGGAAAAAGGCGAAGTTTTCATTTCCGAAAAGGACGGGATCACGTTCATCCGCGCGAAAGGCAACGCCTCGTTCGTCTGCGCCCCGCCGCTCCGTGAGCTCGCGAAAAAGCTCGCCGCGGAACCGTTCGGCGGCCTGAAGATCGACCTGGAGGAATGCACCTGGATGGACAGCACGTTCATGGGCATGCTCGCCATGCTCGGCCTGAACGCGAAAAAGAAGAACGTCCCGGCCGAGATCTGGAACGCATCCGAACAGAACGAAAAACTGCTCTGCGGCCTTGGCCTGAAGAAGGTCTTCGCGTTCCAGAACGGCGAGTTCGGCGATGCGGACAACGCGGCGGCGGCATCCAATGCCACGACCGCGGAAAGCAATGCCCGGAACGTGCTCGACGCCCACCAGACGCTGATGGACATCGACGAGGGCAACGTTCAGAAATTCGAGAAGGTCGTCGAGTTCGTCAAGAAAGACATCGACAGAATGGAACAGAAGAAGGACTGAGGCGGATTCCTCATTTCCGTATTAGCCCGAACCGAACAGGATTACGCCCGAAATGGCAGAGCGCATTGAAACCGACAGCATGGGACCGATCGCCGTCCCCGCCGAACACTACTGGGGCGCGCAGACGCAGCGTTCCCTGATCCATTTCAACATCGGGGACGACCTGATCCCGCGCGAGGTAATCCGCGGATTCGCCGTCCTGAAAAAGGCGTGCGCCCTCGCCAACCGCGGCCTCGGCAAGCTCGATCCCGCCCTGGCCGACGCGATCTGCGCCGCCTGCGACGAGATCCTCGCCGGGAAGTTCGACGGCGAATTCCCGCTGAAAGTCTGGATGACCGGAAGCGGCACGCAGTCCAACATGAACGTGAACGAGGTCATCTCCAACCGCGCGAACGAACTGCTCGGCGGCGAACGCGGCGCGAAAAAGCCCGTCCACCCGAACGACCACGTCAACAAATCCCAGTCGTCCAACGATACGTTCCCGGCGGCCATGCACATCGCCGCCGCCTGCGCCCTTGTGCGGACGCTTCTGCCCGCCGTCCGCGAGCTCCGCGACGCCGTCGCGAAGAAGGAAGCCGAGTTCGCCGACATCGTGAAGATCGGCCGTACGCACCTTCAGGACGCCGTGCCTCTTACGCTCGGACAGGAATTCTCCGGCTACCGCGCCCAGCTCGACGCCGCGCTCGCGCGCATCGAAGGCGTCCTGCCGGAACTCTATGAACTCGCGCTCGGCGGAACCGCCGTCGGGACCGGCCTCAACGCGCCGGAAGGCTTCGCCGAAGCCGCCGCGAAGGAGATCGCCGCCCTGACCGGACTGCCGTTCGTCTCCGGCCGCAACAAGTTCGCGCTCCTCGCCGGACACGACGCGATCGCCGCCGCCAGCGGCACGCTCCGCACGCTCGCCTGTGCCCTCATGAAAATGGCGAACGACATCCGGTGGCTTGCCAGCGGTCCGCGCTGCGGCCTCGGCGAGCTGATCCTCCCTGAAAACGAGCCCGGCTCGTCCATCATGCCCGGCAAGGTGAACCCGACCCAGTGCGAGGCGATGACCATGGTCTGCGTGCAGGTGATCGGACTTGATACGGCGGTCGCCATGGCGGGGACGCAGGGCAATTTCGAGCTGAACGTCTTCAAGCCCGTGATGATCTTCGACCTGCTGACCGAGATCCGCCTTATCGCGGATTCCTGCCGCTCGTTCACGAAATACGCACTCGACGGCCTCCGCGCCGACACCGTCCGCATCGGCGAACTCCTGAACCGTTCCCTGATGCTCGTGACCGCGCTGTCGCCCGTCATCGGCTACGACAACGCCGCCGCGATCGCGAAGACCGCCCACAAGAAAGGCCTCACGCTGAAGGAAGCCGCGCTCGCCAGCGGGCTCATCGACGAAGCCGCGTTCGACGCCGCCGTCCGCCCGGAAAAGATGGTCGGCAGGAAGTAAAAGACTTTTTTCGTGCGCGAGCGTCAGCCGCGCACTATGACAGTGGAGGACTTCTCCTCCGGGGCCGCCGGATCGACCGACGGTCCCGTTTCTTTTTACCTTGACTCAAACTTTCCCGAAACAAGGAATGGAACAATAGAATTGATCTCAGGTCGCAGAAGAAATCAGTTTTATTTTACTAAATAACTAAAATTCAGAAAAAAGGTCCAAGTTTTTTCTTGATGTTTCTGTTGAGTAGTGATATATTATTATTCTTACAAAAGCCCTTATGCCACACAAGGAGATTGTCATGAAACCTTTCAGCCGCGTGCTTTTTTTGTTCTCCATCGTTATTGCCGCTTCGTTTTCAGCATGCTCCGACAGCACGTCAGAAGATCCCGGTCAGAATATAAACGAGCTCCGGAAAGCCGCCGAACAGGGCGAAGCCAGGGCGCAATGCGATCTCGCAGCATGCTATTACTACGGCGATGGCGTCGAACAGGACAAGGCCGAGGCTGTGAAATGGATGCGCATGGCTGCCGAACAGGGTTTTCCCAAGGCGCAATGCGATCTCGGCATCCTCTATGCAAAAGGCAATGGCGTTGAACAGGACTATGCCGAGGCGGCGAAATGGTTCCGAAAAGCAGCCGAACAGGGCGAAGCCGGGGCACAATACTTTCTCGGCAGTTGCTATTACGATGGCAAGGGCGTTGAACAAAACTATGCCGAGGCGGTGAAATGGTTCCGCAAAGCCGCGGCATACGAGATCGCCGCGGCACAAAGCGTTCTCGGCTTTTGCTATTACAAAGGCGATGGCGTCGAAAAGGACTGTGCTGAGGCGGTGAAATGGTTCCGCAAAGCCGCGGAACAGGGCGATGTCCAGGCGCAATTCAATCTCGCCACCTGCTATTACTACGGCGAAGGCGTCAAACAGGACGATGCCAAGGCGGCAGAATGGTACCGCAAAGCCGCGGAACAGGGCGATGTTCAGGCGCAAAACAATCTCGCAGCATGCTATTTCCACGGCACGGGCATCGAACAGGACATAACAGAAGCCGTGAAATGGTCCCGCAAAGCTGCCGAACAGGGCCATGTCCAGGCGTTATGCGATCTCGGCTTCTACTATGAAACCGGCAGGGGCGTTGAACAGGACTATGCCGAGGCGGTGAAATGGTACCGCATAGCTGCGGACCAAGGCAATGCCAAGGCACAATGCTATCTCGGCAACTGCTATTACTATGGCAGGGGCATTGAACAAAACTATGCCGAGGCGGTGAAATGGAATCGAAAGGCCGCCGAACAAGGTTTTGCCGAGGCGCAAAACAATCTCGGCAACTGCTATCGAAACGGCAGGGGCGTCGAACAGGAGTATGCCGAGGCAGTGAATTGGTATCGAAAAGCTGCCGAACAAGGGCTTGCCATTGCTCAAAACAATCTCGGCGCCTGCTATCTCATGGGCGATGGTGTTGAGAAAGACGAAAAAGAGGCCGCGAAATGGTTTCGAAAAGCTGCCGAACAAGGCGAAGCCATTGCTCAAAACAATCTCGGCGGCTGCTATCTCAAGGGCGATGGAGTAGAAAAAAACGCCGGGGAGGCGGTGAAATGGTTTCGCAAAGCCGCCGAACAAGGAAATGTCGACGCACAACGGCACCTCGGTTTTTGCTATGAAAACGGCGAAGGCGTCGAAAAGGACGAGGCTGAAGCCTTGAAATGGTACACCAAAGCTGCGGAACAACATTTCGCCGACGCACAATACGATCTCGCCACCAACTTAGAAAACGGCAGGGGCATCGAACAGGACTATGTCGAGGCGGTGAAATGGTATCGCAAAGTTGCTGAGCAGGGATATGCCCAGGCGCAATGCAATCTCGGCGGATGCTATTACTACGGCAGGGGCATCGAACAGGACTATGCCGAGGCGGTGAAATGGTTCCGGAAAGCCGCGGAACAAGGGCTTGCCGAGGCACAATACAAACTCGGGGTCTGCTATCGAAACGGCAAGGGCGTCGAACAGGACAATGCCGAGGCTGTGAATTGGTATCGCAAGGCTGCCGATCAAGGGCTTGCCGACGCACAGTTCATTCTCGGCTTTTGCTATCACAACGGCGAAGGCGTCAAACAGGACGATGCCGAGGCGGCGAAATGGTTCCGAAAAGCAGCGGATCAAGGCTATGCCCAGGCACAACACAATCTCGGTGTCTGCTATGAACAAGGCATGGGCGTCGAACAAAACTTTGCCGAGGCGGTGAAATGGTTCCGAAAAGCCGCGGATCAAGGGCATGCCGAGGCACAAACCAGCCTCGGCCAGTACTATGGAGACGGCAGGGGCGTTGAGCAAGACTATGCCGAGGCGCTGAAATGGTATCGCAAGGCTGCCGAAAAAGGTTCTGCCGGCGCGCAATTCAGTCTCGGCAATTTCTATCACCACGGCAAGGGCGTTGAACAGGACAATGCCGAGGCGGTGAAATGGTATCGCAAGGCTGCCGAACAAGGCTTTGGCAAGGCGCAAAACAATCTCGGCATCTGCTATGCAAAAGGCGAAGGCGTCGAACAGGACCATGCGGAAGCCGTGAAATGGTATCGCAAAGCCGCGGAACAGGGTTTTGCTCTGGCGCAAAACAATCTCGGCACCTGCTATGCAAAAGGCGAAGGCGTCGAACAGGACCATGCCGAGGCGGTGAATTGGTATCGCAAAGCTGCCGATCAAGGTCTTGCCGACGCACAATACAATCTCGGCCAATGCTATTACTTCGGCATGGGCGTTGAACAAAATGGTGCGGAGGCGGTGAAATGGTTCCGAAAGGCTGCCGAACAAGGGATTGCCGACGCGCAATACAATCTCGGCCACTTCTATCACAACGGCGAAGGCGTCGAACAGGATTATGCCGAGGCGGCGAACTGGTATCGCAAAGCCGCCGAACAGGGAATTGCCATGGCACAACACAATCTTGCGCTTTTCTATAATGATGGTACGGGCGTCAGACAGGACTATGCCGAGGCTGTGAAATGGTTTCGCAAAGCAGCCGAACAGGGAATTGCTGTCGCGCAATACAGTCTTGGTTATTGCTATGACAAAGGCAATGGCGTCGAGCAGGATCATGACGAGGCGATGAAATGGTATTACAAGGCCGCGGAACAGGGCTTTGGGCCTGCAAAAGAAGCTCTGAAAAAGATGATCTCGCAAAATCAGGAGAAAGATGCGAAAAAGCTGCAGGATGCCGCGGAACAGGGCGATGCAAAGGCGCAATTTTCACTGGGTCTCCACTATCACGCGGGTATAGGCGTCAAACAGGACTATGCCGAAGCAGTAAAATGGTACCGCAAAGCCGCCGAACAGGGACTTGCCGAAGCACAATACAATCTTGGCGTCTGCTATCACGATGGTTCAGGCATTGAACAGGACTTTGCAGAGGCAGTGAAATGGTACCGCAAAGCTGCGGAACAGGGTTTTGCCGGGGCACAATTCAATCTTGGCGGCTGTTACAAGAAAGGTACAGGCGTCAAACAGGACGATGCCGAAGCAGTAAAATGGTGGAGCAAAGCGGCGGAACAGGAATTTGCCGGGGCGCAATACAATCTTGGCGTCTGCTACGAAAACGGCGATGGTGTCGAACAGGACGATGCCAAGGCGGCGGAATGGTGGCGCAAAGCCGCGGAACAGGGCCATGCCGAGGCGCAATACAATCTTGGCATCTGCTATGAAGACGGCAAGGGCGTTGAACAAGACTTTGCCGAGGCAGTGAAATGGTACCGCAAAGCCGCGGAACAGGGCCATGCCGAGGCGCAAGTCAGACTCGGCATCTGCTATGAAGACGGTAAGGGCGTTGAACAAGACTTTGCCGAGGCAGTGAAATGGTACCGCAAAGCCGCGGAACAGGGGCATGCCGGGGCGCAAATTATAATTGGTTCCTGTTATTCATCAGGCAGGGGCGTTGAACAGGACAAGGCTGAGGCCGTGAAATGGTTCCGCAAGGCTGCCGAACAGGGGAATGCCACGGCGCAATGCAAACTCGGCCAATGCTATCACAACGGCGAAGGCGTCGAACAGGACGATGCCAAGGCGGCGGAATGGTACCGCAAAGCCGCGGATCAGGGCTTCGAACTGGCAAAAGAATATTTGGAGAAAATGGAAAACTGAGCGGAAGACGGCTTTAAGATCGTTCAATTTGCCTCCGGGATGGCACTCGCACCGTTCCGGAGGCTTCTTTCGTGCGCCCGGCAGGGTACAAAAAACAGCCCCCGGAACCTTCAGCAGGCCCGGGGGCTTCCTTTTCACTTAACCCTAACTTTTTTTGTGCTCAAGCGAAGCTGAGCGCGCTACCCACGTGGAGGGCTTGCCTTCCTTAAATGAGCTTCAGGGCATCGTCCAGCGCGCCGATGATGTCGTCGACGTTTTCGAGGCCGATGGAGAGGCGGATGAGCTCGGGCGGAAGTCCGGCCTTGATCTGGTCCTCCTCGCTCAGCTGCGAGTGCGTCGTGCTGGCGGGGTGGATGATGAGGCTCTTGGCGTCGCCGACGTTCGCGATGATCGTGAAGAGGGAAACGTTGTCCACGAGCTTCTGCGCGGCTTCCGCGCCGCCCTTCACGCCGAAGACGACCATGCCGTTCGCGCCGTTCGGCAGATATTTCTGCGCCAGCGGCTGGAATCCCGGATACTTGACCCAGGCGGCCTTCGGATGGTTCTTCAGGAAGTTCGCGACCGCGAGGCCGTTTTCGCTGTGGCGCGCGGTGCGGAGCGGGAGGGATTCGAGGCCCTGGAGGAAGATCCAGGCGGCGTCCGGGGCGAGCGTCGGGCCCTGGTTGCGGAGTCCGACCGTGCGGAGGCGCAGGATGAACGCGAGCGGGTTGTTCGGGCCGAGGTCGTGCGCGAAGCGCAGTCCGTGGTAGCCGCGGTCGGGTTCGTTGTACAGGGCGAACTTCGGGTCGGTCCAGTCGAAATTGCCCGCGTCGACGACCGCGCCGCCGATGGCCGTGCCGTGTCCGCCGATCCACTTCGAGAGCGAGTGGATCACGATATTCGCGCCGTGTTCGATCGGGCGGAGCAGGGTGGGCGGCGTGAAGGTGGAGTCGACGATGAGCGGCAGGTGGTGCTTCTGCGCGATCTTCGCATAGGCTTCGATGTCGGCGATGTCGAGGCCGGGATTGCCGACTGTTTCGATGTAGATGGCGCGGGTGCGCTCGTTGATTGCGGCTTCGACGGCTGCGAAATCGTTCACGGGCGTGAAATTGACCTTGATGCCGCTCTGGGGCAGGATGGCGTCGAACTGCGTGTAGGTGCCGCCGTAGAGGTTGTTCGCCGCCACGATCTCGTCGCCCTGTTTCGCGATGTTCGTGATGGTGAAGTAGATCGCCGCCGTGCCGGAGGAGACGGCCAGCGCCGCCTTGCCGCCGTCGAGCGCGGCCAGACGCTGTTCGAGCACGTCCTCGGTCGGGTTCATGAGGCGGGCGTAGATGTTGCCGGTTTCGCGCAGGCCGAAGAGGTCGGCGCCGTGCTTGGAGTTGCGGAACGCGTAGGCCGTGGTGCGGTAGACCGGGACGGCGCGGGAAAGCGTGGTCGGATCGGGGACCTGTCCGGCGTGGATGGCGAGGGTTTCGATGCGGTATTGTTTGTTGTCGGCCATGGTAGTATCTCCTTATGCGAACGGAATAGGAATTGTTCGTTGGTTCGTTTTTGTGTTCAGTACGGATTTCTGCGGTTGTTGAGCGTGGGGATTACTTGATCGGACTCCTGACAGGTTGTTTGCTTTAATCTCTATCAAAAAAGTTGTGAATTGGTTCAGAAAAAATCCCGGAGCGGACTCCGGAAGCGGGTCGATGTGAACTAATATAGCACGAAAAATGGAGAAGTCAAGAGAAAAAGGCGATAAAATTAGTAGATTTTTTTGTTCGTGTGCGGATTTAACCTCGAATTATGCCGAAAATAAAACGGCGGACTTGCTTTTTTGAAAAAAAGGCTGTATTGTAAGGGATGATAAATGCTTAAAACAGATTTGACGGAGTATATAATGAAAAACAATACGGTCGTAACGGTCGGCGACATCAACTATCTGTGGGGCCTTTTCATGCTCATCGCCTCCATGCGGAAATCCGGCATGGACGAGCCGGTCCTGGTCGGGGCTCATAAGTTCACGCCCGAGGCGGAGGAGATACTGAAACAGCTCGGCGATGTGACCATCTACACGCTGAAAGATATCGACCATTCGCTCACCTGCTACAAGCCGCTTGTGATGCTTCAGGCGCAGACCGAATACATCACCTGGGCGGACAGCGACGGGTATTTCGTGGGAAACTGCTCGAAGCGCCTGCCGCCGCTTTCGCCGGAGGAGATCCATGTCCGCATGCGGTCGCCGGAGGAACAGCCCGGTGCATTCCGCGGCTACGAATACGGCGAGGACGGGCGGAGCATCCCGAAAGTGATCCTGGACGTATGGAAAGCGGACATCGGCGGCAATTCCGAACCTCGCACGCACCGGAGCTGTTCCGCGTGCTGCATGTCCGTACATCAAAGCGCCCGCCCGTTTCTGGAGAAATGGCACAGCCAGATGATGAAGGTGCTGCCTGCCGGGAACAAAGGCGTGGAAGACCGTTCGTTGAAATACTACCACCAGCTTGATGAATCCGTCCTGAACAGCATTTTGAGCTTCTGGCCGCAGGCGCCGCGCGTTTCGGACACATACCGTCTGGACAAGGACCGTAACGAGCTGTTTGTTCATTTTGTCGGAATCCCGAAACCGTGGATCGGCTGGACGCCAAACTCGTTCCGACATTTCGATACGTATACGGCTGTCGCAGACTGGGCGGTTAAACAGGGGTTCAAACTCCCCGGTCCGCTTCCGTACAGCCTGAATCCGGCGCACAGGACCATGTGCCGTCTGCTGCTGCATCCTGTCAACATCTGCACGAAGGTCAAACGTCGTCTGAAAAAGATGTGCCGTTAAAGACGGCCGCGCAGAGCTTTTCCGCGGTTCAGGCAAAAAGAAAACCGCAACGGGATAGCCCTTTGCGGCAGCAGAACAAGGCAAAAAAGTGGTGCACCCGGCGGGGCTCGAACCCACCACCTACTGCTCCGGAGGCAGTGTGTCTTAAACTCAAAAATGGCTTAAGAAGGTGGTTTTTTCACGATTTTTCCACGATTCGTGTTTGAAAAAGACCAAAATGTAAAGTATAGTATCCCTGTGATTCAAACCATATCAACCCTTCTGTTGTCCGGCATGGAGGTTGGGGGGTGCGAGTGATAGAGCATGAACGAGGGGCACCTAACTCCGTATTATTATAGCACCATTTTACGATTTTTCAAGCATCGAAATCATAAAGCCGGACAACGGGGATAAAAAACAAGGAGTCAATCATGGTAAGACAACGGCGGCAGGGCGGAGCATGGTACTATCAGTTTATCCGAGGCGGCAAAGCATACCGTGGGTGTTGCGAGGGCGCGACAACTAAACGCGAAGCGGAAAGCTACGAAAGGGAAATCATCGCGACGGTGGAGAGCGCAGCCAAGCAGAAAACGGTAAAGGCGCTACTCGACAATTTCAGAGAAGAATTGACCGGGGGCGAGAAGATCACCCTTAATGAAGCATTTGAACTGGCCGAACAGAAACCTCGTTCTCGGATTCCCGCCGAGAAGTATGCTGCAACGAAACGGGCCGTGTGGAACGATTTTCTGGCGTTCATGCGAGGCGAGCACCCGGATATCGAAAATCTGATCGACGTAACGGGAGCGCATGCACAGGAGTACATCGCTCTCCTTCAGAAGTCAGGGCGGTATCAAAAGACCGTCAGCTATAGTCGTGGGGCGGGCCGGGGAGCAAGAACCATCATCACGCAGGCCGCTGATGGTGCATTGTCGGCGAGGACCGTCCGGCTTCATCAAACTGTATGTGCCGAGGTGTTCACGCTGCTTGCGAAGGACGCCGGATTGCAGGAAAATCCCTTTTCCGGGATCCGAATGATGAAGTCGGACACAGAGACGCGCGAAGCTTTCACTCCAGACGAACTCAAGACCATCTACGACAACCTCGACGACTTCACTCGCCCGCTGTTCATGATGGCAGTATGGACGGGTTTTCGTGAGGGCGACATCTGCACGCTCAAATGGAGCGAAGTTGACCTCGTTCGTCGTTTGATTACGCGGAGGACGCGCAAAACCAAAGTCGAGGTGCAGATCCCCATATCGAACCAGCTCTACGGGCTGTTGACCGCTACACCACGAACAGAATCCGAGTTTGTTTTTCCGAAACACGCCGAAATGTATCTGTCGAACCCAGACGGGGTCTCCTACAGAGTGAAGAGGTTTCTTGAGGGGCTGGGGATCGAGACAACTCGAATTCCGGAAGGTCGGACGCGGGCAATCAGTGTGAAGGACCTCCACTCATGCCGCCACACATTCTGTTACTACGCCGGACTTGCGGGGATTCCTCTCGCGGTCGTTCAATCCATCGTCGGGCACATGAGCCCGGAGATGACGAAGCACTACTCGGCCCACGCTTCCATCGAGGACAAGCGGCGCGGCATGGAGCGTCTTTCATTCTTCACGCAGGATGCGCTTCCAGAAGCGAAAGCAGACGAACCGGAACGGATAGAACTCCGGCAGCGGATCGAGACTCTGCCGATAGATACAGTCCGCGCTGTGCTCCAGTTTTTAAATGCACAGGGAATGACTGTTCAGATGGAGTTATTCTAACGGGTGACACGAAAGACGCACATGATCATCTTCGAGCCATAGGTTGGAGGATACTGCGTCGACTCTCAGCAATGAATATATACATTGCTGGTCTATTCTTTCATCGTCGCGACCATGCGAAGCATGTCGTTGGCGCTGAGGCTGTTCTTTTGTCAACCGGAAAAGCCACGCCTCACCGCCCTTGCTGGGGAGATGAGGCGCGGATTGTGTTATGAGGCAGTGCTTACAGGCTCGCGAGGATGCCCTTGCCGGACGCATCGAAGATGCGCTCCGTAGTGGCATCAAGGATGGCACTGACCAAAAAGAAAAACGCCGCAACAGATCGCTCTGCTACGGCGCTAAGGTTATCTGTTCTTGTTTTTATGCGATGACGGTCCACTCCATGCTGACGCCGTAGCCGAGGACGTTCCACTGGGTAGTGTCGCCGGAGGCGTAGTAGCCGAGCATGCCGGTGGAATACTGACGGACCAGGAGATCGTCCTGCTGATCGCCGTTGTAATCGCCCGCGCCGACGACGAACCAGTCCTCGGCATCCAGCTGATCGAGGCTAATGTACTTGCCTTCATCGGCAATACCGTCGGCAATCATGACCATGGAGCCGGATTCCTTGTGGAACAGGACCAGATCGTCTTTGCCATCACCCTTGAAGTCGCCGATGGCACGGACTTCCCAGCCAGACCAGTTGGCGGAGCCGAGCGAGGCCGAGGTGCCGTCGAGGTTGGCCGCGTAGAAGTACGTGCCATTCGCGCCGGACATCACGATGGAGTCCTTGCCGTCGCCGTCGAAGTCACCGCAGCCGACCAGCGTCCAGTCGTCGCCGCCGAAGTTGCCGGAGAGAGAGACCCAGTCCTCCTTGCCGTCTTTCCACGCACCGAGCGAGTAAAGCTCAGGCGCGTACCAGACGATGGAGTTCACGCCGGACGCATTGCCCGTGAGGTTGCCGACCGCGTTCTTCCAGTCGATGTTTTTCTCGTTCGTGAGGTAACCGATGTTCACCCAGGTGGAGCCGTCCGGGAGGTCGTTCGAGTCGGCGTAATACCCGATGTACGCGCCTTTGATCCCGGCATCGCTCGGACTCCGCTGTTAGGCTTTGGCGCTCCCGTTGCGGCTCCTGCGCCTCAGGGTGGCTTCAGCGGCGGAAAGGACATTGCTCTTTCATCCGTGCCGACTTAAAATTCCCTTTCCGTTACCAATCCATTCCATTTTGACAATATGAATCATCCGTGAAACTTGTTACTCCATATTCCATCAATTCCTTCAATGATACGGCATTTTTTGAACTTGTAATCGTGTAGCATCCACATTGAAAACCAACAGCAAGCACAGAAGCTACGTATGCCGAATCAATCGTGTTGATACTTTTTTCTGACACAATCCGTGTTTTTGTCAGGTCAATATTGTTTCTCTGTACAAATTCTGTCAATTCTGGCAGTGTAACGTAACTGTCCCCGTGTTCCCCGGTATATCCCTCAATTTCTTCACCAAACACATCAAATGCCGTCTGAAGTATGCTTTCATCAAACGCTTTCACATGAAACTTTTTCAGCAGTCCATGTTTCATCAGCATAGACTTTACAGATTGCCACTGTTCCGTTGTAAGCGCAGGATGGGTGCTGAACATCGGACTCATTCCGTACCTTGCGCAGATCGCAAAGAAATCGTCAACCGTCAGAATCTTTGTTCCTGTCCAGTATGCGTTTTTATATCGTCCGAAATCCCATTCAAGCAGTTGTGCATATGTCATATCGGAAACCCCCATTTTCGTTGACGGGGGATTCCCTTCCGCATCCCGTGCCGTTGCGTTGATCGTATCATCATGGATGCACACAAGCACACCGTCAGACGTTGCCTTCGGAACAACGATACACACTGGGTATCCAAGCAGTCCTGCCATTTCAACCGCCGGACGGGTATTTTCCGGGCACAATTGACGGAATCCGAGATGAGAACAGAAAATCGGTCTTGCGTCGGCCACTGTCGGATTGTATACCGCTTCCTCGCTGAACAGATAATCAATCGCAACCGTTACGTCTGCCCCAACCGTAATGGTGATTGTTGTTGTGTCCTGACTTAATGCAGGCGGTATTCTCCACGAATGTATTTCGTATTCGCTCCCATAACTGATATTGTAAACAGGAGAAGAGTACAATCCATTCTGGAATGTGATGGCAGCATTGCCGCCAGTGCATTTTGCACGGCATCTGACAATCTGCGGAAACGGCGATCTTGTTGTCAGCGTATATCTTTGTGTACTCTTCCCGGTCAATGTAACATTGCGGAGTTTAATCCCTCTATACATATCGCCGATAATTCCGAACAGATATTCTTCCTTTTCTCTTGCGGTATAGTCTTTTGCATCCTTATTCAGTTTCTCTGCCTCTTCTACTGTCACGACAGGCACAGCGGCGGGATTGCCCATTTCTTCGGGTTTCGTTTCGGGAACAGAGACTGCCGGTTTCCTGTCGGTCGCGGGGCTTTCGCTTTGAACCGTCTGAACAACAGCATTATCATGGCGATTGAATTCCTTGCAGCCGACAACAAGGAAAACAATCAAGGTAACTGTTATTGAAATCGGAGCGATCAGTCGTTTCATTTGTCAAGGATCCCCGGATTCTTAAAAACTGAAATCCCGGAACAGAAAGACAAACTTCCATTCCGGGAAAAAGGTTCAAAGGCACGAGGCAGCTGCCGGACTAAAGGTTTTCCGGCAGGGAAGAAATATGCGCTGGATGAAGATATGAACAGGAACACTGCGGCCTCGAACGGGTGACATTATACGCATGAGGCAACGCCTGGACAAAAAAAGCCGGACATTTCACATGCGCGGTGATGAAGGTCCGACCAAGAACCTGCTACTAGGACACAGAGAAACGCCCAGCAAAACATGAAGATACAATCTTCCTGTGCTGGTTTTTCATCCCTAGTAGCAAAAGAGGTCTTTTTGAAACTTGGTCGGTTTTCATCACCTTTTGCTGAAAAACGATGTAATGAGCTCGGAAACCGTCCTCCACTGGGTGCGGAGCCGGAATCCGGGGATAATTTACCCCCAAGTCGCGAAAAAGTCAAGCCCCAATCCGGTGCTTTTCTCATCTTTTTCCGGATTTTCCGTCACCAGGACCGTCACAATACATCCACATAGAACACAAAGGAATCTACATTTTCATATATTGAGCTTATCCCGCCTCGGATATTCTTTGTGCGATACAGGGCCGTAACATCCAAATGATTGACAGGCTGTCCGTTATCTTATCCTGCTTGCTCTTTGCTTATGTGTCGTCCTATTTAGAGATGCAATGTTTATAATTACGAGTTCTAAAACAATCACTCTATACTTTCATTGTATTTCAATTAATGTGTTTCCATTTCAAACTGGATCATTCTCTACACGATTTGAACTGACTAAAACGAAATTTTTCCCTGTTGGAATACATCTGCAAAAATTCAACTTGAAGTTGAAAATCTCTCTTCACATACGAGAAATGGTGTCGACACAATCTGATTGTAATATCGATAGAGCGTAATAATCAACAAATATTATCAATACTCTTTGCTGCACATTATATTGTATTTCTATCTCGCCGCAATATGCAACAGAGATAAAGGTCAGATTATGGAAAACACATCGTCAGACCTCTGACGATGTGATCTATTGTTGCACCGATGGAGCCAGAATGTTTCTCCCGTCAAACAAAAATGCGCCTCTTCACGTCGTTTTCAGCCATTTTTGCCTCGTTTAAGCTTAATTTTTCTCATTTTTGTGAGAATAATATGATGACGGGATTGGATTCGCCAGTCCCGCAATAAAACAACCATAGGAGTACAAAACTATGAAAAAAACTAATGTGCTTGTCCTCGCTGGGCTAGCACTCGCTGTCCTTTTGGCTGCAGCCGGTATGCGTACCAATAGGACAACCACAAAATTCGCCGGAAATGCCTCCAGCCTTACGGAACTGGATCAGCGTGCGCGTCCATTCTTCGAGGAAGCCGAGAAAAGCATTCCGAATGTCGTCTCGGAACTCAGCGGCACTCAGGAGTTCCTGAACATGTGTGGACTGGCCGTTGTCGACAAGATCAGCGGTTCAAACAAGATGGAGCAGAAACTCGCTTCCGTGATAGACGGTTCGATTCTGGCCCCGTGTCGAAAGGGAGCCTCCGTCTACGGGTGCAACATCAATCCGGTTTTGGCTCGTGGCTCTCTGTCGGACCTTCATCGGGACGCGATGACTTCCGTTCTCTATGCGTCAGGGGGATTGGCTCTGGAAGCGGCATTCCTGAAGACGACCTTGAAGTCGGTGCAATGCGTCATTGGTCCGATCGCGGAAAAAAACGCCGCGAAAATCGGAACTGGAGCCACACTTGCCGCAGCTGACGGGCCGCTCCCCATTGGCGACACCATCGGTGTCATTCTGGCTGTCGGTGGTTCCGCGTGGTCAGTTCATGACCTGCTTGCTCTTCGTCGAGACCTGCCGGGCGCAATTTCTGCCGCACTCCGGCAGGCAATCCAGGAGTATTGGAAACAGTGCAGATTGGAGGCCGCTCAATGAAGACTCTCCTGATTCTGTTACTGGCCCTGATGACGGGCTTCGTTTCCGCCATGCCTGCGCGCCGCCCCTATCGGAAGCCGCTGAAGCCCGCCCGTGTCGTGGAGACAAACCGACCTGTCTCATGGAAGGCCGTGGCCGCCGCTGGAGCCGCCGCCACAGGCGTGGTAGCGGCCTACAAAATCGGGTCCGGCGTTGAGGACGGCTTGTCTACCACAGCCAAAGAAGCCCCCGTGGCGTTCCTCAGCTCGATCACGCTGTCATCGCTCTTCATCCCCCTGATCACTGTCGTGGGCATCCCTGTCGTCGGATATCTGATCTGGCAGAAACTCTCAAATTAACCTCAAACCGAAAGGATACAACATGGAAATCTCTTTGAACAAAACCGAGCTGACCGGAGCGCTTCCTGCCTTGGGGAAACTTGTCTCCCGGACGTCCCTTATCAAGGCGTATCAGGCGATCCAAATCGAAGGTAGGGCGCACACGCTCTTCTTCCGTACCCGCAACGTCGTCGAAGGAATCGAATTCCGAATGGACGCCGATTTGGAAGATGACTTTCCTGCGGTTCTCGTAGAATTCGAGCAGTTCCGACTGGCCGTCCGCAACAGCAAGAAAAAAACGCTGGACCTGGAAGTCGAGAATGGCGAGGTCTTCATTGATGACGTCATGCTCGCACCTGTGAACGGACACTTTCCCGTGCCAGAGAACATCCCGGATCAGGATGCCACGGTTACGGAACTGCCCGCCGACACGCTGGCCGCGCTGTCACTGCTTGCCCCGCTCACAGACAAAGGGCAGGACATTCGCAAGGTTCTCGGCGGAATCAACATCAGCCGGGACGGGCTCACCGCGACCAACGGCAAGGAGCTGTCGAATATCCCGCTCTCACTGGAGATGACCGGTAACGTCACGATTCCGTTCCCGCTCGCTCTGCTTGCCACAAAAGCATTCGGCGAATCCGGCAGGCTCACGACCTGGCAGAAGGACGAGGACACGCGCTTCGAGCTTTCGCTTGGTAACTGGACCTGGCGGGCGAAGGCGTACAAAGAGAACTACCCGAACTGGAAGCTCGTCGTGCCGGACCGGACAGAGGCCACGCACTATGTGAGCTTCCAGGACGACCGCGCCGAACTGCTCCAGCGTTACCTAAAAAGCGTTCCTGACGACCCGCAGAACAACAACGGCATCAAGCTGAGCCGTCTCGAAGTCCCGGACAACCTTCATCTGGAAAGTTCGAACGGGATGCTGTTCAGCGTTCTCGCCGAATTCGACGATGCTTGGGGCGACCTGAGTTTCACCGTCAGGAAAGAATTCCTCCTGCATCTGCTGAACGCCGGACACCGGAAGATCGAGCTCAACGATGCCTACGGTCCGATTGTCGGAACTGGTGGCAATGGCGAATATATCGCCATGCCTATCATCACCAAAAGACCGCAAGCTCAAACCGAGCAGAAGCCGGAAGAGACCGCATCCAGCCAGACGGATACAAACGTTGCTGTTCAGGCTGAACAGACCGCACCTCAACCCATTCCCGAACAAACGGAATCCGTCACCGAGCAGATTCCGAATCACGAACAGGAAACATCCCCCACAAACAAAACCAATACCACACCCTCAACGAAGGAAAACACCACCATGATCGACACCAACACCATCACGCACGTCGTGTCTGCCCCCGTGCAGACGTCCGCCCAGAACAACAAACCCGAATCCAAGTTGAACCCGATGGACGAACTGATCATCAGCATCGAAGCGTTCAAGGCCAAGCTCAAGGCCATGGTCGATGAATCCACCGCCATGAGCCGTAAGGTCTGCGAGGTCGCCATCTCCCAGAGGCAGAAGGAACGCGAGTACGCGCGGACGAAGAAGACCATCGAAAAAATCCGGGTGGCCAGCGGCTTCTGAACCGTCATCTCCCGACATCACCCCAACACCGCCCTCGGCAGCTCACTGTTGCTGGGGGCAATCTTTGAAAGGAAACCATCATGCTCAAACTCAATGCATCCTACAGCAAGAAAATCCCCGCACAATCTGAGTATTCTTCTCAGTCCTACCACGCCTCAGTCGAGGTCGAGCTTCCTGATGGACTCACGACCGAACAATTGAATGCGAAGATCCACGAGACATTCGCGCTCGTCCGCGACAGCGTGGAAACGGAACTGCACGGAAACACGGTTCAGCAGTCCGCTCCGATCCCCCAGACCTCGAACGCGCAGCCCCAACCGGGTCTGTACGAAAACCAGCCGCAAAACGCGTCGAAGCCCATCTACGGCAAGAAGAACGGCACGACCTCGGACGCTCCCGCTTCTCCCAAGCAGGTCAAGTACCTCCTTGATCTCGCCCGCCAGTTCGGAATCAATCCGGAGCAAATCAAGGCCAAGTTCAACGTGCCAGCGCTCGAAAGTCTAACGAAGACGCAGTGCAGCCGTGCCATTGATGAGCTCAACGGAAAGGCGGCCTGATATGGAACGCACAATTGAAACTGTCCGCGAGGCACCGCACTGGTCGTACAGCTCGTTGCAGCTTTTTTTGAACTGCCCCTTGCGTTACTACTTCCGGTACGTTGAAAAAGCTGAGGTGGAAAGGACAAGTGTAAGCCTGCCGTTCGGGCGGGCTTTCCACGCCGTCTTGAGCCTTCGCGCGGAGAAAGGCTCGGTTTACAGCGCCGAGGACGCGAAAGAAGACTTTGCCGTGTACTTCCGAGGCGAAACCGAGGTCAGCGAGAACCTGACGTACAAGCAGGATGAGGACTATTGGTTCTGGGAACAGCGCGGATGCGACATGCTGGAGGTCGCTTTTGCAGAATGGCCGGACGATTATTCGGTCAAATCTGTGGCGGAGGCGTTCAGCGTGGACGTTCCAGGACTGAGCAAGCCTCTCATCGGCGAGTTCGATCTCGTCGTTAATGACGGCGGGGACGAAACGATCTGCGATTTTAAAACGGCGTCGACGAAGTGGCCGACCGGGAAAGCTGACAGAGATCTGCAGGCGACTGCCTTCTCATTCGCATATCAGAAGCGCCACGGCAAAATCCCGATCTTCCGCTTCGACGTCTTCACGAAGGCGAAGAATCCGGTTCACCAGCAACTCTACACGCTCAGGACGAACGATGATTTCGACCGTTTCGTCTACCTCGCCAACAAAATTGAGGCGGCAGTGAACACCGGCATCTTCCTCCCGGTAGAATCGTGCATGAACTGTGCTGAATGCGCCTACGGGGACCGCTGCAAAGCGGTCCACAGAAAGGCGGCGTAACATGGGACTGATTATGCAGGAAGGCAAATACGTCAGCCGTGATGAAGTCGCGTGTATCGACACCCCAAGTTCGACTGAAACATGGAGACCTGTGCCGCACATTGATGTCATCGAGGCCGTAACCGAAGTTGTCAAGGCTCACCGCTGGGATATTGCGGACGAACGGTTCGGCCTCGCCAGCGAAGGACAGAAGATGTTCGGCGTCATGGAAATCTCCCGTTCATCTTCGCCTCAATGGCATCGCTGTATCGGCATCCGCAACAGCCACGACAAAACCCTTGCCGTTGGACTGTCTGCCGGAATCGTCGTTCTTGTCTGCTCCAACCTCGCTTTCGGCGGAACCACCGTCATCAAGCGCAAGCACACCAGCCGGTTTGAACTGACCGATCTGATCGACCGTGCCGTGGCATCGCTGGAGGACGACTTCCTGATGACCGAAACCGTGTGCGAGGACCTGAAGGACATCCACCTCAAAAACGATGACGAAGCCCGGAGTAGCATTGTGCGTGCTGCCGAGCTCGGCGTCATCAATTCCTGTGACATTCTTCCGGTCTACCGTGAATTCAAGTCCCCGTCACATGCCGAGTTCAAGGAGCCAACACGATGGAGCCTGTTGAATGCATTTACGGAAACCGTGAAGAAGTACACGCCTCAGCGTGTGGACCACAGCTATCTCGCCCTGAACCGGGCGTTCGGGCTGGACGGTCGCCCTGCCGCCATCTTCACCTGACGGCGAGAACGAGCAACCCGGCATGGTCGGAGGTCGAAGGAGTGCAAGCCTTCCCTCCGGTTTTTTTTATATTGAGGTTGCGCGAGCTGTCAAATCGACAAAAAAAGTTTCAGAAAAAATCGTTGTTTCGCTTGATTTCTCCTGTCGACGATGTTAAATTATTTCTCGGCTGAAACAAGAGCGGCATCCCCGTTACCACCAACATCGGGGCGAAGCGCTCCAGACAGCCACCACACATCGTGATCTAACGGCGGACACCAGACTGAACCAAGGGTCGGACGCACCGAACCTCCAGCAGTGATCGGGCGGGAACATCCTCTCAGCCGGGCAAACAGAACGCTTGGATCGCGGTCACAGACTACAGCACATAGGTGAACGTTCAGCGCCTGCACTCGCAGCCCAAGAACGTCAGCTGTTCCCCAGAAGGCATCGGACCAAACCTATACGGTCGGCGATGCGAACAGCGCATAGGCGATGTCAAAACCGGCCAAAGCGGTCAAGACATCGGGCTGTCCCCAGATAGCATCGGGCCACCTATTCGGCCGAAATGCTATACCTCCCCAACACGACGTACCAATGACCGCCACTGCGGCGAGTCAGCGGGCGCGTACTGTTGTCCACGGCAGCAAACGACCCCAAAGGCCGGATGCCAACCGTCCAGAGCGAAGCATTGGACCACCAATGGTCTCAGATGCTTGGGAACAGCAGGGCCCGGAAACATCCCGGAGCGAACTCAGGCCAGAAGCCTGAGCAAGGTTCGGAGTGCAACCGGGGCAACAACGGGCACAGGCCGAAAGGTCTGGGCAAAGCACTCGGTGAAGACCTCGCAGAAGCGGAATCGGCATCGGGAACAAACCTATGAAACAGGAGTCTTACAATGAGCAACATGCTCGAACATACGCCCCAAAACGGGGAGACAACGGACGGCCTCAAATCGGTCGTTCCGCAGAACGTACTGGATATCATCCGGTGCGCCATCTCGCCGTACCCCGTCCCTTGGAGCAGAATCCGTAATGCTATCTTATCAGAAGAGGACGGCAATTCAAAGTCTATTCTGCCAGATGATCTCATGGACACCGCAGAGGCCATTAAGGCTCTGAAAATCTCGCGTGTCACACTTCATCGTCGTGTGCGGGAAGGAACCATCCCCGTACACAAATTAGGACGCAGAAATCTCTATTCTCTGAAGGAGATAAGGGAAGTCCTGCAGGTGGAGAACTAACGACCATCATAGATCATCCCACAAGACCACGACAGGTCCCGCGATCTCGTGACAAATCGCTGGTAGGCAGCAAACCATGGTAGGCTCCTTCACTCCTGGCGAGCTGTCTCCGGTGAGCGTCCGGCTCTGCTAACTGAAAGCCCATTGCCGCTACATCGGCTCACACAGGCGAACAGCCCAGCGAACCCGACGATGCGTCACAACAAGGTCTCGACTTATGATCTACACGGCAGCCACCCCAACTGTCTCTGTGAGAATCGTTCCTGTCTGGCAAAGGACAACGAACACCGTCTGAAAATAACATGCAAAACAAAACAACCAATATCCATGCGCCGAGGGACAACTCCCACGGTGCGAACACCCCTGGCTCAGACCAGTCTTCGGACACCGAGAATCGTACCAAGCTCTCGCGAGAAGTCCAGACCGACCGGATCAAGCAATTTCCCGAAGAATCGGGAATTGATACGGAACGGTGTAACAATCGCGTTGAGAATGACACGACCGCTTCGGCGTACGACTGGCTGCCCAAGCCGATCAAATACAACTCCAAAACGCGCGAGGACCAGACCGACAGGTGTATTCTCCGCAATGGGAAACAGGGAAGTGCGCCTGAAACACTGCCGAAGAAAGAGAGCGTGAAAACGGCAGCCAAGCACAACCCGCAAATCGGACAGCAGAATACCAGACAGACTGACTCCTTCTGGACCGGTGGTTCTGAACGCTCCGGCAGTTCATCAAAGCAGAAACACAAACAGCGGTACTATGATCCGCTAATCGGAAATCATGTCATCCCGATCATCTGGAATCATGACCTCCTGGAACGAATCGCGGACAGGGACAATCTCCTACAAGCAATCGCCTTCTTAGCCCGTCACAAGGAGAAAACTCCTGGTCCGGACCACAAGAGCGTGGAGGAGACCTGCATCATGCTTTCCGATCCGGAGAACCTGGAACGCCTTCGGCAACAGCTTCTTCAGGAAACATACCGACCCGGTAATGTCCAATCAACACAAATCCCCAAATCCAACGGAAAGACGCGGCCCTTAAAGATCGCGACTGTGATGGATCGCTGCGTACAGCGTGCAATCCTACAGCAGGTAATCACGAACCTACCGAAGAATCCGTGGTGCCCCTACTCCTTTGCATACCACCACGGGCAAAACACGACCGACGCAATCGAAGAAGTCAACAGGATCCGGGAAGAGGGATACAAGTACGCTATCGAACTGGACCTCGAGTCCTTCTTCGACAATGTACGGCATACCAGACTCCTGAAGAAACTCCGTAGACATATCGCCGATAAGAGGGTAGTCCGAATGATCTCTCACATCATATCGGCCCTTATCATCAATAATCACGGGGAGCTGACGAAAAACCGCAAAGGCACACCGCAAGGCTTCGCGATTTCCTCATGGCTCGCAGCAGACCTATACCTGGATGAAATGGATCAGGAAATGACACGGCGCAACCTGCGCTTCGTCCGTTTCGCTGACGACATTACTATATTCACCCGCTCGAAGAAGTCGGCCAAGCGTGTCAAGGCCAGAATCATCGAGTTCACTGAAAACGTAATGGAATGTCCGGTCAACAAGAAGAAAACCAGAATCGTCACCATTGAGAACGTCTCCCCTCCCTCTTGGGAGTCGAACTCAGGGATGGCCACTGGAGAATCCTTCGCGAAAAGGTCCGCAACCACTGCGGCGAATACATGAAGGACATAGCCAAGTATAAGAAAACGAAGAATGACTACTACATCCGCAAGGCAGCCCAGAGCATGCAGGGATTCATCGGCGGTTACACCAGGATTCCTGACATCTGCCTGAGACAAATTCGGGCACTGAGATGCTGGTGCATGAACAGGTGGTGGGCCACGGGTGAACGCAAGCTGTTCTTCGCCCAGAAACGCTGGATGGTGCCAGACTAACCACGGGACGCAAACGCTACTCTGCAAAGATGAACTGAATTACCGCTCTATTAACTGAGCCTGAGCAGCGCTTCAGGTGTGAATGACCTGGAGTGCTGCTCTTTTTGATTTCGCTGACGGCACTCGTCTTTGGCTTCCGAAGAACAATTAACCTCAACCCAAGCAACCGAAATGCCGTTTTTAACCTCAGATCGTGGCAAAATCGTGGAAAAGGTCCCCATTTCCACAATTGTCGTGGCGAATGATCGCTGCTGTTTTCAGCACGATGGGACGTACCAGACAGGAACCGGAGGCATATCGCGGAAGGCTCGGTTTTCCACGGACATACATGAATGCTTGAGCAGGAAGGGCGAAAAATCTGAGCTCAAAAGCCTGCCACGATTTTTCCACGATTTTTCCACGATTTGTGTCACGAAACATAAAAAAACACCATGTTTCACGATGTATGAAAAATGGTGATTTAAGCTCAAAAAGTGGTGCACCCGGCGGGGCTCGAACCCACCACCTACTGCTCCGGAGGCAGTCGCTCTATCCAAATGAGCTACGGGTGCACTGCATAACGCAGTCAAATAATATAGCGCAAAGTCAAAAAAAAGCAAATCCTCGTCTCGAAAAAGCAGGAAAAACGTTGAGGAAGGGGGGCGGATCAGAAGATGTTCGGGGCTGTGACGGTTGCAGTGACGTCGATCTTTTCGATGTAGTACCAGTCCTGGCTGGGGAGGTAGTTCACGCAATAGATGATACGGCGGCCGTTCTCGATGCGCGAGATCGTGCCGTATTTGGTCTCGGTGAACTGTTCGAAGAGGCCGGCGTCGTCGAAGCTGATGGTCAGGGAGTCTTCCTTGTTCGTTTCCGTGGCTCCGGCGAACCGGGCTCCGGTGGAGACCAGGATCAGCCCTTTGTTGTCCAGCAGGGTCTTTTCCAGGACGTTGTTCCCGACGTTGCCGTTCGTCTTCAGGTCGTGAATGATCGTGTTCAGGTGCAGGTCGAATCCGGCGACGCCGAGGAAATTGCCGGCGGTATCCAGCATGGGGACGTTGCAGGAGAGCAGATAGCCCGCGGCGGCGGTATTGCCGGGGTAGGGTTTGCTCCAGGCGAATTCGCCGCTGCTGGACTGGGCGGTCTTGTACCAGTGGCGGCTGCGCGGATCGTAGCTTGATGCATAGACGCCGCTGCCGGGGTACACGACGTACTGGCCGTCGGGGAATCCGAAGAGCAGCAGATGAAGCGGGATGCCGTTGAGGCGGAGATATTCGTTCTTTTCGGCGTCGGAGGCGTCCGCGAGCTTTTCCGGCAGGCGTTCGCTGAAGACGCCCATGATCGTATCCTTCAGATGCGCCAGGATGTGCAGGCGGCGTTTCTCGACGGCGGTCAGTTCCTCTCCGTGGATGGTTTTGTGGGCGAAGTGCGAGAAATCGATCTTGCGGTGGTATACGGAGGAATACAGGAGCGAAGCGGGGGGATTGTTCGTGTCGCGGAGCGCGGAAACGGACATCATGCAGTCGGGGTTCGTTTCTCCGTCGTCCGGGTCGGTCTCGTAGAGGAAGACGAACTCCGAGGTGATGGACGAGAGGAACTGGGCGTTGCGCGCGATGTTCGTTTCGATGTAGTCGGCGCACGCGGTGGACTGGACCTGCGCGGTGGCGAGCTGCCGCGCGTATGCGTGAACCGCGTTAATCTGGCTGACGCGGCGGTAGGCTGTCACACCGATCGTGAGGAGCAGCATGAGGATGCAGACGACGGCGAACGCCAGCGAGGCGCGTTTGTGGTGGACGGCGAACGCGGAGATGCGCCCGAAAAGGTGATATGGGTTCGCGGAGGTCTCCTCGCCGCCCATGTAGCGGCGGATGTCGGCGCCCAGGTCGCGGACGTTCTGGTAGCGTTCGTCGCGGTTGTACGCGGTCGCCTTCGCGATGATCGCCTTCAGGTCGGGGTCGATCCTGAACCCGTATTTGTGGCGCGTTTCGGCGATGCGGCCTTCGCGGATCATGGAGACGACCTCGGCGCTGGTGCGCGCCATGTAGGCTTCGCGGAGCGTGACGACCTCGAACAGAATGAGCCCGAGCGCGTAGATGTCCGCGCGCTGGTCGGTGTGTTCTCCCTGGATGGCTTCGGGCGACAGGAAACGCGGCGTGCCGGAGATCGTGCTTGGTTTTTCCCATGTGGCGGGGTCGTAACCGGGTTCTTCGATCTGGCGGGCGATGCCCCAGTCCATGATGTAGGTCTCGCGGAACTCGCCGATGAGGATGTTTTCCGGCTTGAGGTCGCAATGCATGATGTTGCGGCTGTGGGCGTAGTCGAGGGCGTCGCATACGCGGAGCATGACCTCGAGGCGGAACATCAGGGACTTGCGTTCGTCGAACTGTCCGATGCCGGCCTTGCGGTATTCGTAGTCGAGCTGGTCCAGATAGTCTTTCAGCGTCTTGCCGTCGACGAGCTTCATCACGAGGTGGAGCCCGTCCTTGTCGTCCGAGTTCAGCGAATAGATCGGGATGATCGCGGGGTGGCTGAGCTGGGCAGTGACGCGCGCCTCCTGGATGAACTGGCCGCGCGTGAACTGGTCCTCGGGCTGCGATTTGAGCGTCTTGATCGCCACGGGACGGCGGAGGTTCAGGTCGAGCCCCTCGCGGATGATGCCCTGTCCGCCTTCCGCGAAGACTTTGCCCTGCCGGTATTCCGCGTCGATGGGCTCCAGCTTGACGTCCAGCCGGTCGTCGAACCGGACGGTGGAGTGGTCCACGTGCGTGAACGTGACGGTGGTGTCCTGTTCGCGTCCGAGGTTCTTCAGCCCGACCCTGATCGAGGTTACGGTATGGACTTTGCCTGATGTCGCGCCCCGGCTCATTGCGGACCGCCTTTCTGTTTCAAGTCAAGACTCCGCATGAAATCCCTCAGCCGTATCTTTTCCACATACCATTCCTGCATGGCCGGGACGTCCGCGAAGCAGTAGACGAACGAGCCGCCCGGTTCCTTGCGGATGACGGCGCCGTAATCCTTTCCCTCCATCCATTCGAGGAGCCAGGGATCGGGATAAGCGCCTGTTTCGAGGTTGACCGTCGGACGCTTGTCCGGGCCGTTGTTGATGCGCTCCATTTTGACATCGCCGTCTTTCGCGAGGAAGTACTGCGCCTCCATGCCGAGCGGGAGGTTCTGGGCTTCGCTCAGGATCTGGTCGATGTAGCGCCCGGAAACGAGGAACACCGCGGCTCCGAGCGGGGTTATGGGCGGCCCCAGCCGGATCGAGACAGGCAGGACGACATGCTCCGATTCGGGAGCCTCGTTTTCCAGCCGGAAGGGGAGATGCCAGACAGGCCGGTCGAAGCGCTGGGGAAGGGTCATGCCGTACCATTCCGACCCGTGGCCGGGAACGGACTCGGTTTTCACTGTGAAGGGATAAAGCAGGGACGAGCCGTCGACCAGCAGTATCTGGATGCGGTAGATCGGGCTGACGCTTTGCGTGAGGCGGTGGATCTGCCTGTCCGTGCTTTCCTTGGTGACATAGGCGTTCAGCGGGGCCTGCAGCATGTAGCGGAAGAGCGTGGGCAGGAGCATGCCGAGGCATTTGAACTCTTTTTTCTGCATGTCCTCCGCGCGCCCGGCCTCCATTTTGCGGAAACTGACGGAGTCGCCGTAGTAGGGGGAGTATTCGGTCTGGATGCCGTCGTTTCCGGAGACAGCCGCGTCGTCCGGGGGCGCGAGATATTTGATGCCGGCGTCGCGGTTTCCTCCGTTCTCGGCGAGCAGGAACTCGGTTTCGAACTTGATGGATTCGAGCATGTCGTTGAATTTTTCCGCCTGAAGATTGAACTGGTGGGCGGTTTTCCGGCATGCGGACTGCGCCTTGCCGAGCACATGGTCGTCGAGGTAGGAGGTCTGCGCCATGCGGACGTCGTTGAAGATGTTGTAGGCGAAGAGCGCGCCGACCAGGCAGATCAGCGTCAGAAATCCGAAGAACATGCGGCGGTGGTGTGCCCGGATGAGCTTGGCGAAGCGTTTCGAGAGGCTGATCTTCCGCACGGTGACTTCCTCAGAATGCATGAAACGGCGGAGGTCTTCGGCCAGTGCGTTCACGGATTCATAGCGGTCCTCCGGATTCGGCGCGATGGCTTTCCGGATGATCGCCCGCATGTCCGGGTCGATCGCGCCGCCGAAACGGTGTTCGATCGCCGGCTCGACGCCGTTGCGGAGATGCTCCAGAACTTCCGGGTTGGGTTCGTCATGGAACGGCGGATGGAGCGTAACGATCTCGTAGAGCAGCATGCCGAGGGCATAGATGTCGGACTTGATATTCGGTTCCGCGCCGGAAATGATTTCGGGCGCGATGAACCGGGGATCGGTCATCTCGGGCGGTTTGCGTTTCGCCTGCGCTTCCTTGTCGTGCGAAGCGAGGAAAATGGCGAACCCCCAGCCCTTGATGTAGACCTCGTGGTATTCGCCGATCAGGATGTTCTGGGGATGAAGATTGGCATGCACGACGTTCCGGCTGTGGGCGTAGAGGATGCCGTCCGTGATGCCGAGGACGAGTTCGAGGCGGAAATTCAGCGCGGCCGCTTCCTCCGCCGCGCGGAATCCGGCGCTGCGGTAGTGCGACGTGATGCGTTCCATGTATTTGCGGAGGTCCGTGCCGTCGGTCATCTTCACGGCGGAATGCAGGCCGCCGCGGTAGTCGCGGTTGACGCTGTAGACAGGCAGGACGGACGGGTGGTCGAGCTGGGCGGAGATCTCCGCCTCGGCGATGAAGCTGGCGCGTTCGTTCGGATCCAGAAGCCTTTCGTCGCGCAGCGAGTAGATCGCCACCTCGCGTTCGAGGCCGAGGTCCTCGCCGATGGAGACCACGTACCGGCCGCCTTCGGCGAGCTTGCGTTCGATCTCGAAACGGTCCTCCAGATCGGTCAGGTGCGCCTGAGTTTCCTCCTGATGTCCGACTTCGGCGCGTTCGCGGTGGTGGTCGTGCCCCTCGATCTCCGCGCCGACGTCGCGCTTGCCCGTGCCGCTCCCGGTCAAGGAAGACAGAATCGAGGTCGGCTTGTGCAGGATGTTATGAATCTTCGTGCGGGTTTCCCTGATAACGGACTGCGTGTCCTCGGAATTGACCCGCGTGATGCCGTTTTCCGGGCTCAGGACGATGGTCCGGTCGATCGATTCTTCGCTCATGACCATGGTGCGGTCGGGCGAATCTTCGCTCATGACCATGGTGCGGTCGATCTGATCCGTTTCCATGACCATCGTGCGGTCGGGAGTTCCCTGCGCAACGGACGATCCGGCGGGCTGAGCGCCGGAAGTCTTGCCGTTCGGTTCGGCGGCGGGATCAGGTCTGAGTTCGTCCGTCACGGGGTGCTTCTCCGGTGAGTTCAAATCACTTTGTGAGTCCGATGGCCTGCGCGAGGATGACGGTCATCTTGTCGTCGAGCTTGAAGACCTTGCGGACGCCCTTCTCGTCATACATGCCGAGGGAGACGGTGCCGAGCCCCTTCGAGGCGCAGTAGAGGTAGACGTCCTGCGAGGCTTCGCCCACGTGGATCGCTGGGAACTTGATGTCGTTCGGGAACTTGGTGGAATCGCTGGCGTAAACGAGGATCGCGGCGGAGTTCTTCGCCATGTTTTTGTTCATGATGAGGTCCGCGCGGAAGTCGCCCGCGTCGATGCGCACGAGCTTGTTCGCCTTCGCGTCATAGTGGTAGGCCGCGCCCGGCAGCGCCACATAGACTTCGAGGTCCTGCTTGTTCATCGCGGTCGGGATCGTGCGCTTGCCGTCGGGACGGTTCACGCCGTTGGCGGCGTAGAGGATTTCGGAAAGCGTGGCGGCGTCGAGTTCGCCGGGCTTGTAGTCGCGGATCGTCTTGCGTTCCGCGAGCGCCTGCATGAGCGGCATGCCGCCGGTCTTGGCGGGGGCGGGGAGGGCGACCGTTTCGGCTTTCGGGTCGATCTTCGCGGAAGCGGCATCCTGCGCGGGGCAGACAATTACGGCGAGGAGAGCGAGCGAGGCGGCGGCGAGAATGGTGAGATGTTTCATGGGGAAGGCTCCTTTCTTGCTGGAGTATTTAGGTTGAAACGGGTGGTTCAGAAACTGTTTTCCTGAGTTGGGAAGGTCTTTCCTTTGACTTCGGCGATGTAGGCGGCGATGGCCTCCTGCGCCATGGTCCCGACGTGGCAGAACCGTCTGGCATGCTTCGGCAGGAATCCTTCGGTGTAGCCGAGCAGATCGCTGACGACCTGCACCTGGCCGTCGCAGTCCGGGCCGGCGCCGATCCCGATGGTCGGCACGCCGACGGAAGCTGTGATCTTCGCGGCGAGTTCGGCGGGGACGCATTCCAGCACCATGGAGAAGACGCCGGCGTCCTCAAGCTCTTTGGCGCGGGCGATGAGTTCGGCGGCCTCTTCTTCGCCGCGTCCCTGCACCCGGTAGCCGCCGGAGGTCTTCACGGACTGCGGCAGCAGGCCGATGTGCCCCTGCACGGGAATCCCGGCCTCGACCAGCGCGCGGACGGCGGGCAGGGTGGACGGCGTGCATTCGAGCTTGATCGCGTCGCATCCGGCTTCCTGCATGAACCGCGCAGCCTCGCGGAGAGTGTTCTCCACGCCGAGGTGGCAGGTCATGAACGGCATGTCGCCGACGATGAAGGTGTTCGGGGCGCCGCGCCGGACGCACTGCGCGTGGTGGACCATTACGTCCATGGTGGCGGGAATGGTGTCGGTATAGCCGAGGGTATTCATGGAAAGCGAGTCGCCCACGAGGATGAAGTCGATCCCGGCGGCCTCGGCGAACGCCGCGGTCGGCGCGTCGTAGGCGGTGATCATCACGATCTTCTCGCCGTCCTGCTTCATTTTCCGGAACGACCGGACTGTTTTCTTTACGATGCTGTCCGCCATGCGGCACCTCCGTATCTGAATTGAAATTATGTTTGTTCGCTGTTCCGGGGCAGGATGAATATGCAATGGAGCCCCTGTATCGGCTCTTTGCCTCATGCGCCCGCGTACGTCCTGACTATTTTCGGTCGGGACGGCCCTGATAACAACAATATAACACGAAAACCAAAAAAGTACAACAAAAAAAGGGCGGGAATGCGGAAAAAGATTTGAAATTCTTCCTTTTCGGAGTAGTTTATCAAGAGGAAAGGCTTTTCAGGTATGGCTAAATCGAAAAAACAATCCAAGCAGTCCCGTGCTCCGCGCCGGGTTCTCTACGGCGGCGTCTTCTCCGCCGCGGCCGCCGGGTTCGGCTTCGTCAAGGTTCCCGGCGATCCGTCCATTGAGTTCTTCATCCCGCGCAAGTACACCGGGCACGCCCTGGACGGCGACACGGTCGAGGTCGAGCAGATCCCGGACGAACGCGACACGACGTACTCGAAACGCAAAACCGGCCCGGTCGGACGCATCGTGTCCGTGACCGGACGCAACCGCGAATTCGTGGTCGGATGCCTGGATTCTCTGCACGAGATACGCCCGCTGGACAAACACCTGCCGGAGACCATCCGCGTGAACTCCGCGCCGCGCAACGCGAAGAAGGGCGACTGGGTGCAGGTGCGGCTGCTCGACGACGGCGCGAACCATACGGAACAGCTTCGCGGCCATGTGGAGCGTTCGCTCGGTTCCGCTGGCGACGTGGCGCACGACCTGAATGCAATCGCCGCCGAATTCGGCCTGCCTCCGGCCTACACGGCCGAGGACGAGGCGGAGGCGATGAAGATCGCGCCGCTGGAGATCGAACGAGAAGACCTTTCCTCCCTGTACACGCTCACGATCGACCCGGCGGACGCGCACGATTTTGACGACGCCATCTCCGTTCAGCCCGCGGCCAAAGCGGGCGAGATCACACTCGGCGTCCACATCGCCGACGTCGCGACCTGGATCCGCCCGGGATCCAAGTTCGACAAGGCCGCCGCGTACCGTTCGTTCTCCTCGTATCTCCCCGGCAAATTCCTGCCGATGCTCCCGAAACCGCTCACCGCGAAGATCAGCCTCCGCGAAAAAGTCCTGTCTCCTGCTCACAGCGTGGTCTTCACCGTGCGCCTCCGCGACGGCAAGATCCTTTCCTCGCGCCGCGTTCACTCGCTGGTGAAAGTGAACCGCCGTATGGACTACGATACCGTCCAGGCGTTCCTGGACGACCCGACGAAACGTCCGAAGGGCTGGAACAAGCAGGATGCTGAGAACGTGCGGCTCCTGCACAAACTCATCAAAAAGATGCGCGGCTGGCGCGCGAAGCACGAACAGTTCCTGTGGATCGACGTGCCGGAGATCCGTGTGCTCTGCGACGAGTCCACGCACGAGATCAAGGGGCTTCTGCGCCGCGTCCCGTGCGCCGCGGACGGCATCGTGGAGGAGTGCATGCTCGCCGCGAATTCGGCAGTCGCGAACGAGCTGATCGAACGCGGCGCCGGCGGGCTCTTTCGCGTCCACCCGGAACCCGATCCCGAGAAGCTCGCCGAGTTCGAAGGCTTTGTCTCCGAGGCGTTCGGCGTTTCCACGGGCGACCTCTCGTCCGGACGCGCCGCCTGCATGCATTTCCTCGAAAACATCCCGGACGACCACCGTAAACCCGTGATCCTGTCGCGGTTCCTGCGTTCGATGGCGCGCGCGAGCTACAGCGAGAACCCGGAACTTCATTTCGGCCTCGGCAAGACGCGCTATTCGCACTTCACCAGCCCGATCCGGCGTTATCCCGACCTGGCGCTCCATCAGCAGCTCCTTGCCCTCGACCTGAACAAGCGTCTGCGTTTCAAACGCATGCTTGCGGAGATCGCCGTGCTGTGCTCGAAGAAGGAGGAGCGCAACGACAATGCGTTCTACGCCGCGAACGACCGCCTGAAGCTGCACTTCCTGAAGAACAGCGGCGCTCTGGAGAACACCACCATGTACGAGGCGATCATCCAGAAAGTCACCTCGTCCGGCCTCATGTGCGAGATCCCCGAGCTGGGCATGATCGGATTCGTGCCGACCTCGCGTTTCCGCACGCCCGTCACGCGCCGCAATTCGCGATATTCCTCGCGTATGGAGAACGGCCACACCGGATACCGTCCCGGCGATTTCATCTACATCGCGCTGGACAGCATCGACCTCGTGCGCGGCCATGCGCAGTTCCGTCCCGTCATTTAACCCTTCATTCAAAAAAGGATTCCCGATATGAGACTTCCCCTTCGTTTCCTGCCCGCGGCCGTACTCGGTATGACTCTGCTGGCCTCCTGCTATTCGACGACGTTCGAGGTGCCGAAGATCGGCTCGCGCTTCGAAGATACGAAAAAATACCTGGAATATGATACGTCCGTGAACACGTACGTCATCCCGCTCGAAAAGTACGAGACGCTCGAATACGAGCATTTCGACCTCACCGTCCCGAAGGACGATGTGGTTGAATACTATGCCCCGGCTCTCTCCAATTCCTCCCATCATGCCGAGCTTTATGTGCGGAATCTGCCGGTCCAGACCGATTTCTTCGGCCGCGCCATATACGCTCAGAATCAAGAGGGCTGGCAGGGCCTTGCCGACATCCAGAAGTTCTACAAGGAAAAGTACACGCCGGACAAGTACACCATCAGCCTCGAAACGCGCATCACGAAGCATGACGGCTACAACTGCGTGGAATACGACATCGTGGCGCGTCTGCCCGAGACCGGCAAGCTCATGGCGGTGCATGGTTTCTGCATGTTCGATCCGAAGAACCCCGGCTACATCTTCGACGTCGGCGCCGGTCGCACGGCTTATGAAAAGGACATCGACAACGATTTCCTGATCCGGGCGTCCGGCCTCTTCTTCGAGGCCGTGAAGTTCCGCAAGTGAGCGGGACGGGTTAAGCCGATTTCTGTAAAAGAACCGGGCGGTGCGGAGATACAGTATAATCCGCGCCGCCCGAACTGTTTCCGCTCAGTTCAGAAAAAAGTGCTGTTATCAGGTTTCCAATTCCGAGGAAGAGAACAGTTTTTCTTTTTTTGCCGGTATTGTTATTCTCTCGGAAGAAGGAGTTTCCGGACTTTCTCCAGATTCGTTTTTCCGAATTCATCGTCCGGCAGTATGATCAGCAGATGATTGCACTGCGCCTCCGCCTGAAGATATTTCCGGTCGGCAATGCTCTTTTCAATGACATGGTGCATGCAGTCGCGCCACAGCTCCACAATATCCTCGCGGTAGTCCACTTCATGGCGGGGAAAGTGCAGAATACTCACAGCATCTTCAAAACGCCCCGCTTCGGACAGCCTTTTCGCATAGATAAATGCCGGGAGCAGAGATTCCTTTTCAAGCTCAAATGCCGTCTTTGCGGCCTCCAGAGCCTTCTGCTCTTCGCCTTTTGCATGGTAGATGCCGGAAAGATTGGCATAAACCAGAGACGGGTTGCGGTAGGTTTTCAGGATCGCGTCGTATTTCGCCCTGGCTTCATCAAGCCGGTCATGTCCGCACAGGCTGTTCGCCGCATAAAACGTGAAATCGGGTGCGTCATCAGGAGTCGAGGCAAGCAGATCAAGAGCGTCTTTTTCCTTTGATTTGTCTCCGGTCTGAAGCATTGCCGCCGCGCGGAAAAAAACACCGAATTGCTCCAGTTTTCCGTCCTTCGAGGCATCCAGCCTGTCGGCCATGGATACCAGATCCTCTGTTCGCTTGTTATTGACACAGAACAGGAAATACTGCCTCAGCAGCTCCGGATCGAATTCGGAGAAAACCACCAGTTCCCGGAAGATATCCGCGGCTTCTTCATGCTGCCCGGTCTGATCCAGTGCCAGCATGTTGAGGATTCTGATTTCGCGATCAGGCTGCCGGTCCGCTGTCTTTTCGGTATCCAGCACCTGTTCGATGATCGGCAGCGCTTTTTCCGCCTTTCCGCGAAAGATCAGGAACTCCGCGGCAATACGCTGCAACAGGGCATCGTCGGGGAAATACTCCAGGGCACTCAGCAGGTATTCCTCTTTCACAACTTCTTTTTGATACTGATCCAGGAGGATGATCTCCGTAAGCAGTCTGTTTCCATGGAGATAGACGGACAGGACCTTTGCCAGGTCAGCCATCCGCGAGGGGTTTTTCCGGTTTTCCGTCTTCTTCATCTCTTCCTCAATATACCCTAGGCAGATGAACAGCGCCCTGTCGTGCAGATCATAGAACGGCGGACTGGAGAATATCTCCTGTGCAACGGATCGGATTTCATCGAACGATCTGTGCGACATAGCCACACGCAGACGGATGAAGCGTGAAAGCGGGGAATCAATGCGTTTGCCGGTTCTGCGGACTTCGGCGGCCAGCTTCTTCTCATCGTTTTCGAGATACGCGATCAGAATTACACAATAATCAGCCATAAAAGGTAGAACGCCCGGTTTCCGGCGCAGTTTCTTTTCCAGCTCTTTGAGTTCGTCCAGTTTCCCCTCGAAGACACAACTCTCCGCATATATGAGATAAAGATCAATATCATCGACGTTTTTCAGGTACGGCTCCAGGATATTGATCGTTTCGGCAAAATTGCCTTTTGAAAAGTAATAATCCGCCAGGATCGCCGATCCGGCGATATGATTGGCTTTCACAGCCTGTTTCAGAAGCCTCTCTGTTTTTTTGTCGTTATCAGGATCGTCGCCTCCGTTTTTTTCCATGAGGCGGAGAGCGCAATACAATGCCTCGAATTGGACCATCGGATCTTCCGACTGCATGGCGCTGTTCAAAAAAGCATTGCGTTCATTGTCGTTCATGGCATTCTGCTCAGCCAGAAACTCCGCCATTCGTCCCAGATCGTCCTTGTGAAATGCCTCGGGATTCTTCCTGATAGACTCCATGTAGGCGTCATCCCCATTTTTGGGATAGCCGGATCGGTAGGAGGAAATCACAAACAGGTAAAGCTCCCGGTCTGTGAATTCGTTGCCCAGGATGGCTTTTCGGCTCAGAAGGTTGTGCAAGACAGCATAGTTCGCGGTTCTGAGAGCATTGTTCAGCATGTTGTCGAGGTATTCCTGATTCTGCGGATTCAAGGAACTGGCCGCCTGCCACATCTGAGCTTCCATTTCCGCGTTGCCGGATTCGCGATAGATGTTCGCGAGTGCGGCATATCCCGCTTCGAAATCCGGATCCGTTTGTAGATACTGAAGCAGGAGACGTTCCGCCGACGCATAATCACCTTTTTCATACGCGGTCATCGATTCATGGCGAAGACGGATACGCCGTCTTATTTTTATACCGAAATAACCGCATCCCAGAAGACCTGCGAAAAAGACTAGTCCCAGCAGGATGAATGAGATCTTTCTCCAGTTCAAAGTCATTTCTCCTTATCTTTTACAAACCTTCTGTTTAATCATCACGGACCTCTTTTTCCGGCATTTTATATGCATAAAGCTTTTTGATCCTGCGGTTTTCTGTTTTAAAACTCTTTTTTCCCGGTCGATGTGAACATTGTTAAAAGGATACCGGTTCCAATCGCCAAGAAGAGCATTGAAAGCGGTAATGCAAACGGAACGCTGTTCTCATCATCATCGCCGTCAATTTTTTTGAATTTCTTTTTGTAATCTCCTCCGAACAGGATCTGTCCCCTGTTCGGACTGTTGTGAAAAGCCTTTTTTTCAAAGACGAGGAAGGAATAGGGGCCGTTTTCCGACTGCTGTGAATCATCCGGATCCTTGTCCTCGTTCCTCAGAAAACCGAGTTCATTTTCATCGTCGCTGTCATAAAGTCCTGTAAAGCCGATTTCTTCCGTAATGCTTTCATCAAAGGGAATGGAGAAGTCGTAGACAGGAAAACAGTCCTCGTCAACAACGCGGTTTCCAGCCGGAGCGGCCGTTTCAGTTTCCGCCTGCCTGCTTCCGTCATCGGATTGAGGCGTCTTGACATCGGAAAGAGGTACATCCTCATCCGATGAGTTCCGGGGGTTGCTCTTGCTTATATATCCGGCGGAGTAAAGACTCTGTACTTTTTCTGTCTCTGTTATGCCGATGTATGGATTCAGTATTATGGTCAGAGTATTGTTTCCGTCATTATCAAAAAAATAACGGGCAAAGATATTATTGCGCTCGGGGGGAGTGGGGTTACGAAATGGATAAATAGTATCCCGGCGAGTTCTTTCGTCGGCCGGTTCCATTGCAATGGCAAAAGCGATGCCGAATGAGAGGAACAATGCGGCGGCAAAAAGAAAACGGAGTCTCATGTTAACATACCTTATTCGGTTTGTCCGGTTTCCCCTGATGGAACAAGGCAGACTTAAAAAATATAGCATCCCTCAAACAGAAAGTCAAGTCGATGCGATTGAATACTGGCCGCGAAAAGCCCGGAAGAAACGGGGAAAAACGCTCGATTTTGAGCTGAAAAGTGGTGCCGACGAAAGGACTTGAACCTTCACCCTCGTGAAAGGACTGCGACCTGAACGCAGCGCGTCTGCCATTCCGCCACGTCGGCAACCGAAAGACCGGATATCGTCCGGAGTAATTACTATAACTCCGATTTCGCGGAAAATCAAGCTCGAAACAAAAAATAATCCGTTTTTTTTCCCCTTTTCGGTTGATGTTTCTTTTTTTGGTGTTATATTTAGAGTGTGTTTTCGTAATCAAAAATAAGAAGAAGGCAATGGAAAACAAAATATGGAGATGTTCTTCCGACGGTAAAGAAAACGTTGTCGACAGATTGATCCGAGAGTCAGGCGTGATGCGCTCTGTGGCGCTGTACCTGGCTTCAAGAGGCATTGTCCCGGAGACGCTGGGCCGCTACCTGAACGCGACCTTCGCCGACCTGAGCGATCCTTTCCGATTTGCCGGCATAGAAATTGCCGTCCAGCGGCTTTGGCAGGCGATCCGCAACCGTGAACGCATCCTCATCCACGGGGACTACGATACGGACGGGATCACGGCCACGGCGCTGCTGTCGTGGGTCCTCGAACGCAACGGGGGCCTGGTCACATCGTTCCTGCCGCACCGGTTCGACGACGGATACGGATTCACGCCCGATTCCCTGCTGAAGGCGCTGGAGACGGTGCCCGGCGGGAAATGCGGCGTGCTCGTCACAGTCGACTGCGGCATCAACAGCGCGGAGGCCGTGCAGAAGGCCCGCGAACTCGGCATCGACGTCATCATCACGGACCACCACGAGCCCGCGGACGAACTGCCCGAAGCGCTCGCGACGATCAATCCGAAGCTTGATCCGGTCGGGCTGGACGACTTGCTGCATCTGGCGGGCGTCGGCGTGGCGTTCAAGCTTTCCCATGCGTTCGTGATCTACGGCCGCGCCCACAACGAGGGCGGCTACACGACCGACATGCAGGAAGTCCTGGATTTCGTCGCGCTCGGGACCGTGGCGGACATCGTGCCGCTGCTCGGCGAGAACCGCATCCTCGTGAAATACGGCATGGAAATGCTCAAGAAGCAGCTCCGTCCCGGCGTCAACGCGCTCATCCAGCATGCGAAGGTCGAGGCGAACATCCAGCCGTCCGACATCACGTTCAAGCTCGCGCCTCGCCTGAACGCCGCCGGCCGTCTCGGCAACGCCTCGTCCGCGCTCGCCCTCATGACCGCCGACAACATCGTGGACGCCTACGAATACGCCGCCAGGCTCGACGAGTTCAACCAGCGCCGCCAGGCGAAGGAACAGGAGATCTTCCTCCAGGCGAAAGCCCAGGTGGAAAGCGCGCCCGGATTCGCCTCGAACATGTCGATCATCGCCGCCGGCGAGAACTGGCATCAGGGGGTCATCGGCATCGTCGCTTCGCGGTTCGCGCGCGACTACAACCGCCCGACCATCGTCCTCACGATCATCGGCAACGAGGCGCACGGCTCCGGGCGCAGCGTCGGTACGCTCAACCTCATCAAGATCCTCTCCCGCTGCTCGCATCTGCTGACGCGCTACGGCGGGCACCCGATGGCCGTCGGCCTCGGCATGAACAAGGACAAGATCGCCGAGTTCCAGCAGGAATTCGAGAAGTGTGTGCGTGAGGAAGCCAAGCCGTCCGACCTGACCAACTACATCAACTATGATGGCGTGGTGCGGCTGGACGAGCTTAACGACGAATTCTTCCACTATCACAGCATGCTCGGCCCCTTCGGGCACGGCAATCCGCAGCCGCTCTACCTGATCCGCGGCCTCGAGATCGCGCGCCTGATGCCGATCCGCCCCGTTCACACAAAGGGCGTGTTCATGGACGAGTACGGCAGCACGTGCGACTTTATCGCGTTCAACAAGCATCTTGAACAGGGGATGCGCTGGGACGTGATCGCCCAGCCTCAGATCAACGAATACTACGGCGAACGCAAACGCCAGCTTCAGGTGATCGACTTCCGTCCCTCCGCCGACTGAGCGTAACGTACCTCAAAAAACATAACGGCTGTTCCGATTCCCGGAGCAGCCGTTTTTTCTGAAGAGGGATTATCGGTTTCTGTTCGTCGGAAAGTATCCTGTCTTCAGCAGGGCCGCGAACATGATCAGTGCCTGGACCACCACAAAAACGGGCAGCGCCTCCATGGAGATGAGGTCGCCCGCGTAGCCGATCAGAGGCGGCACGATCATGATTCCGACCATGCTGGCCGCCCCCTGAAGCCCGGTCAGCGCGGCCGCCGTGGCATCGTTGAACCCGCGCCGTGTGGCCTCGTGCATCAGGCACGGATAGACCGGCGCGAGCGCGAATCCGACCAGCAGAAGCGCCGCCGACGGAAGGAATCCGCCAGCCGGAGTCAGCAGGAGCAACGCGGCGAACAGGACGGCCGCGCCGGAGATCGTGCTGAGCAGACGGTTGCCGAGCTTGTCCGCCGTGAATCCGAGCAGGAAACGCCCGGCGGTCAATGCGCCCCAGTAGGCGGTCACGACGTATTGAGCGGTGTTCAGGTCCATCCCGCGCGCCCGGGTCAGGAACGCGCAACCCCACAGCCCCGCGCCCGCCTCAATGCCGCAATAGACGAAGAAGACCAGCACGCAAAGCCAGAAATCGAGCGAAAAATGACATTTCCCCTCCAGTTTGTCCATGGACGATGCCGCGGCGGCCTCGCGGTCCTCCGCCTCCTCGTCGCGGCGCGCGCGGTCCCACAGTCCGATGGTGGAACAGAAGAACATGGCGAGCAGGATCTGTGTGGAGCCGATCGCGAAATACGCGCTGCGCCACGAACCGGTGGACTGGAGGAAGACCGAGGCGATCAGCGGTCCGAGCGTCGCGCCGACGCCCCAGCAGCAGTGCAGCCAGCTCATGTCGCGGCTGGAATAGTGCTTCGAGACGTAGAAGTTCATGCCGGTGTCGATCGCGCCCTGTCCGAATCCGAGCGGGACGGCGAACGCGAGCAGCACGGCGAAAACGGGCGAGAACCCGCATCCGATCAGCGAGAGCCCGGTGATCGCGCCGCAGATCGCCAGCAGCCGTCCCGTGCCGATCTTCCGCAGGATCAGGCCGCTGGCCGAGGCTGAGACCGAGGAACAGAGCGCGAGCACGGTCGCGATGAATCCGCCGTAGCGGAGCGGGACGGAGAACGCCTCGCTCATCGGGATCCAGGCGGCGTCGAGTATCTTGTCCGGGAGCCCGAGGCTGATGTAGCCGAGGTAGATGATGCCGAGCAGGAGTATCTTCCTGCGGGCGGGGGTGATTCTGTCAAAGAAGTGTGTCATGGCAGAAAAAAGCGCGAACCGGAAAGCCCGGTCCGCGCGGAAAAGATCGGATTGACCGGAAATTATGCCTTCGGGAAGTCCATGCCTTCCACGATGCCGGGAATCTCCTGCTTGTAGTAGGAGTAGGCCATGCGGCAGAGGAACGGGACGTCGAGCTTCCAGTTCAGTATCTCGTCGCCGAGGTCGGCACGGACGTTCGAGTTGTCGAACGTGATCTGCGTGGAGAAGTACGGGATGAGGTCTTCGATCATGCGCATGACGAGCTTTTCATCCTTGGAAGGATCCTCGTTTTTGTCGACGGTGCGGAGACCGGTGACTTTCAGGATGGTGCGGCAGGCGATGCCGATCATTTCGGTGGAAACGGGGCTGTCGCCGGTGATGTGGTACGTGCGGTTCTTCTCCGGGATCATGAAGAGCTTGGACATGGATTCCTGGACGTAGTCGATCGGCACGAAGTAAATCTTGTCGGAGGTCGCGCTGGCGATGCGGATGTTCACTTCCATTTTGGCGTTCGCGGGGAGGCCGGCCTTGAAGGCGCGGTTGCTCTTGATGCGGCCGAGGAATTCAAGGATGCGGTAGAACGCGAGCGGCTTGCGGATCACGCCGTCGGAACGGCGTCCGACGATGATGGAGGGGCGGTAGATGGTGTACGGGACGCCGACGTTCTCGCGGACATATTTTTCCGCGTCGAACTTGCTGCGTTCGTAGGAGTTGATCCAGCCGGTGGCGGGCATGGTGTCTTCCATGACGCGTCCTGCGAAAGTGCCCGCGACGTAGGCGGTGCTGACGTACTGGAAACGCGGGATGTTGAAGCGCTTGACGGCTTCGACGGCGTTCAGCGTGCCGTTCATGTTGGTCGCGTAGGTCTTGCCTTCGGGGTCTTTGCCGAGGTTGACGTCGGCGGCGCAGTGGAACATCACATCGTAGGGGCCGTATTTCGCGATCTCGTCGAACGGGAGCCTGGTCACGTCGCCGGAGATGACGGTGATGCGGGAGATGATGGAGTCGTAGGAGGCGGGATCGCCGTCGAATTCACACTGGGCGCGCATGGTGAGTTCCGTGCGCTCCTGGGCGGTCTGGGCGGAATTGCCGCGGCAGATGGCAACGATCTTGAAGTCGGGATGATTGCGAAGCAGCGCCGTGACGACGGACGCCCCGACCAGACCCGTGATACCGGTAAGCAGGATGTTCAAAGCTTGCTCCTTGACGGTTTTTCGATTTATCTTTAAAATAGAATTGTGCCAAATGTAAAAAAACGTTCTAACAATATATCACTGTTTCGGAAAAATGAAAGCCGGAATTGCCAAAAAGTCGCGTTTTTTTGGAAAACAGTCGAAAAAACACACTTTCCGATTGAAAAAAGCGGCTCCCTGTGGTACGTTATTACCGTCTGTTCTTCTTAAAAACCTTTTTCCATTTCACTCGGAGTTTTACACCATGGGGTTTGCCTGCGGTTTTGTCGGTCTTCCCAACGTCGGGAAATCCACCCTTTTCAACGCTTTGACCAACGGCGGCGCGGCCGCCGCGAATTTTCCGTTCTGCACCATCGAACCGAACACGGGCATCGTGGCCGTGCCGGACGACCGTCTCGACGTGCTCGCGGACATCGAGAAATCCGCGCGCATCGTGCCGACGTCGCTGAAGTTCATTGATATCGCCGGACTCGTTCAGGGCGCCAGCAAGGGCGAAGGACTCGGCAACCAGTTCCTCGGCCATATCCGCAACGTCGACGCCGTGGCGCACGTGGTGCGTCTCTTCCAGGACGGCGACGTGGTGCACGTGGGCGGTTCCATCGACCCGGCGCGCGACCTGGAGCTGATCCTGACCGAACTCATGCTCGCGGACCTGGAGTTCCTCCAGCGCAGATTTGACAAATGCAAGAAGCTCCTGCGCACCGGCGATGCCGAGATCAAGGCGGAATACGAGCTGTCGCAGTCCTGCATCGCCGACCTCGAAAACGGCAAGATCCCGCAGTGGAACAAGGACGATCCGGACGCCTGCCGCGTGATGGCGTCGCTCCAGCTGCTCTCCACCATGCCCGCGTTCGTCTGCGCCAACGTCGACGAGGCCGGATTCCGGTCGTTCGGCAAGGACGACGCGTCGAAGGCGCTGATCGACTATGCCGCCGGACACGGCATGGAAGTCGTTCCGGTCTGCGCGAAATTCGAGGAGGAACTCGCCGCGCTCGAACCCGACGAGGCGAAGGCGTTCCTGGACGACATCGGCGCGACGGAAAGCGGATTGCAGCGCGTAATCCGTACCGGATACAAACTGCTCGACTACTGCACATTCTTCACCACCGGAAAGGACGAGACGCGCGCCTGGACCATCGTGAACGGCACCGCCGCGCCCGAAGCCGCCGGGAAGATCCATACCGACATGCAGCACGGATTCATCCGCATGGAGGTCGTCTCCTACGAGGAACTCGTGGCGCACGGCGGCTGGAATGCCGCGAAGACCGCCGGCAAGCTCCGCACCGAGGGCAAGGACTACATCGTGAAGGACGGCGACTGCGTGTACGTCCTTTTCAATAAGTAACCCCTTCTGTTTTTCCGCGCCGCATCATGGCAGAAGACCAGACATCTTCCATCAACCGTTTCTTCAGCAGTTCGCGCAATCTCGCGGCGTCCACCCTGATCAGCCGCGTCCTTGGACTCTTCCGCGAGACCCTGACGGCGGCGGTCATCGGCGGCGGCGCGCTGATGTCCGGCTGGACGCTCGCGCTGACATGGGCCAACACCTTCCGCCGCATCCTCGGCGAGGGCGAGCTCGGCAAGGCGCTCGTGCCGATCCTGTCTCTGTCGCTGGAGACCGAGGGGAAGGAACGCGCCCGCGAACGTTTCTCGACGATCCTGCTGTGGCTGACGCTGCTGCTGTGCGCGCTGGCCGTGGTGCTCGGCGTCCCGTCGTGGCTGATCGCCCGCACGCTGGAACCGGGCCGCTGGAAGACCGCGTTCGAGCTGTTCCCGATCCTTGCGCCGTACATGGTGTTCATCTGCGTCGTGGGGGCGGCGACCGCCTGCGCGAACGTGCTCCGCGAATTCTTCCTGCCGTCGCTGACCGCGATCCTGCAGAACGTGGTCCTGATCCTCGCGCTCGTGCTGGTCTGCCGTCATTACCGGGGGATGTTCCAGCTGAAGATGTTCGGCCTCGCCGTACTCGTGGCGGGCGTGCTGGAAATGGCCCTGATCTTCCTGATCCTGTGGCGGCGCGGCATGATGGTGCGGATTTCAGGCGCGATCATGCGGGACCGCGGGACCCTGCTTTCGATCTGGAAACTGATCCTGCCGGGGCTGCTCGGCGCAAGCGCGCTTCAGCTGAGCCTGCAATGCGACCGCCTGATCGCCGGGTTCATCGGCGATTTCGCGGCGGCCTCTCTCTACTTCAGCGAACGCCTGGTGTATCTGCCGGTCGGCATCTTCGCGGTGTCGTTCGCCACGGTCGCGAATACCGAGCTGTCGCGGTTCGCGGCGTCGGGCGACTACGATAAACTGACGGCGCTGCTGACGGGGACGATCCGCATCCTGCTCTTCGTCTCCGTGCCGTTCACGGCGTTCATGATCTGTTTCCCGGAGGAGATCATCAGCGTCTTCTACCACTACGGCAGATTCGACGATACGGCGGTGCACGAGACCGCGTACGCGTTCCTGATGTACTCGGCGGGGATTCCGCTGTTCGCGGTGTTCAAGATCTCGTCCGTGGCGTTCACGAGCCGCCGGGATATGGTGACGCCGCTGAAGGTGTCGCTGGTCTGCATCGCGATCAACATCGTGCTGAATTTCGCTCTGATGGTCCCGCTGAAGCAGGGCGGCATCGCGCTCGCCACGGTCGTGTCGTCCCTGCTGAACAACACCCTGCTGCTGACGATCTACAACCGGCAGCTGCCGGACCATAAGATCGACTTCCGCGTGCTCGGGCTGTACCTGCTGCGGCTGATCCCCGCGTGCGGCCTGCCGCTGATCCCGGCTGTCCTGATCTCCCGCGTGATCCCGCGCAACCTCGAATTCACGCTGCCGCACTGGAACGTCGAGATCACGACGCTGAACGTGGCGGCTCCGCTGATCGCGGCGGGACTTGTTTACGGCGTAGGTCTTCTTGTTCTCTGCTGGGCGTTCCGCATCGAAGAGGCGATGCTGGTGTGGGGCCGCATCCTGCACCGGAGAAAACGCTCCGCCTGAGTTTCCCCAAGCGGAGCAGAAATCTTTTTTTCATTTTCGTGTCCGAGCAAAGCCGGACACAATTTCGGTGGAGGCTCTGCCTCCCCGTGACCGAGCGTAGCCGGGCACTGCTTAACACACTTTGTGTGTGCTTGAGCGAAGCCAAGCACTATATCAGTGGAGGACTTGTCCTCCTATGCCTTGTCGCCGTACTTTTTCGCGAGTTCCACGAGGGCGGCGAGATCGAGCTTGCCGTTTCCGAGCATGGGGAGGGAATCCACGAGGATGAAGTTTTCGGCCTTCGGGATCCAGAGGTTCGGAATCTCGCGGTCCTTCAGCTGGCGGATCAGTTCGTCAGGAGCCAGACGGCGCGCGTCGGTGTAGAATACGATGAGTTTCTCGCCGTGCTTGGCGTCGGCGGCTCCGCAGACGGCCACGAGGCGTTCCTCCGGCTGGAGGATGTTGTTGATCTCGCGTTCGACGAGCTCGTGCGGGACCATTTCGCCGGCGATCTTGGAGAAACGTGAGAGGCGGCCCGTGATGGTGATGAATCCGTTGCGGTTCATGTGCGCGATGTCGCCGGTCACGTACCAGCCGTCGCGGATGACTTCGGCGGTCTTGACAGGTTCGCCGAGGTAGCCCTTCATCACGATCGCGCCCTTCACGATCAGGAGTCCGTCGGTATCTTCGGGCATGAGCTCGAAGGTGGACGGGTCGACTATTTTGGCGCAGATGCCGGGGAGCGGCGCGCCGATGCTGCCGGGCTTGGCGACTTCCACGCCGAGTTCCATGCGGGAGTTCGCGACGTTGATGGAGACGACGGGCGACAGTTCGGTGCAGCCGTACCCCTCGGTGATCTCAAGCCCGGTGAGCTTGCGGAATTTCGCCGCGATGTCCTCGCGGAGGCGTTCCGCGCCGGTGATGGTAAGGCGGAGCGATTTGAAGTCTTCGCCCGTTCCCTTGCGCATGTAGAGCATGAGGAAGCTCGGGGTGGCGACCAGGATGGAAATCTTCTGTTCGCGGATGACCTTCAGCGAGATGGCGGCGTCGAGGGCGTTCGCGATGAAGACGGCGCGCGTGCCGGTGACGACCGGGAGCCACATGCAGACGGTGAGGCCGAAGGAGTGGAAGATCGGGAGGTTGCCGAGCACGCTGTCGGTCTTGCGCCAGCCGATCATGGCGGTCATGGCGGTGACGTCGGCGTTGATGTTGTGGTGCGTCAGCATGATGCCCTTCGGGATGCCGGTGGACCCGCTGGAGAAGATGAGCACGGCGATGCGGTTGACGTCCTGCCAGCTCTTCGGCGAAACGAGCTTGATGAGTTCCTCGTGCGTGAGGAAAATGCAGGCGAGGAGCCAGATGTATTTCGAGCCCGGACGCCCGATGTCCTTTGCGGCGTCCTCCAGGAACACCATTTCCGGCGTGGGCTGCATGCGGATCTTCTGGATGAAGACGCGGCTGGTCAGGATGTGCCTGATGTTCGCGATCTGCACGGCGTGGCGGTTGGCCGGGATGCCGGCGGTGAAGTTCATGACGGCGGGCTTGCGGTCGGCCATCTGAACGCCGGTGATCGTGCAGACGGCGGCGAGGCTGTTCGGCAGCATCACGCCGACGTATTCCTCGGATTCGTCGCAGATGCGGCGGATCCAGCGGCTGATGAGGATGGATTTCAGCATCAGCATGAAGAGCGGCGGATTCTGGAGCCCGTGCGCGTCGTCGAACTGCTGGATATTGCGGCGGAACGGATGGTGTTTCGCCATCCACGCGAACTGGCTGTGGAAGGGCCGTTCGCCGCGCTCGGGGATCAGTTCGGTGTCGGCTGCGAGTTCGGAGAGGATGATGCGGATATCGTATGCCGAAGTGTCGCGCGGGATCGGCTTGCCGACGGTCACGCTCGCCTTGTGCGGGAGCTCGTCCGGCCAGGAGAGCTTGAACTTGCCGTAGTAGCAGGAGAAGATGCTGCCCCAGGTCATGCCGATGCGGACCGGGATGACCGGGATTTCCGGCATGTCGTCCGGCATCATCTCGCCGACGCCGTCCTTGAAGCTGGACATCGTGCCGTTTTTCGTGATGTCGCCCTCGGGGAAGACGCAGACAATCTCGCCCTGTCGCAGGAGTTCGCGCGTGTATTCCAGCTGCGCCTTCAGCTGCTTGGGCTTGTTCGACGGGATCGAGATGAACCCGGCGGACCGGAAGAGCGGCCGCCAGAACGGCGCGTTGAAATAGCTTTCGTGCATCATGAAGCGGATGGGCCGCGACGTGCACGCCTGGATGAAGAAGATGTCCACGAAGCTCGCGCGGTTGCCGATCAGCAGCGCCGGGCCGTCTTCCGGCAGGTTCTCCACGCCGAACTTGCGGAGCCGGTACAGCGTGCAGAGCAGCGAGCGCATCAGGAAGCGCAGCAGGAACTGCGGCATGATGTAGAACGACGTCGCGCCCAGAATGATCGTGAGGCATGCAAGAATCAGCGTGATCGAGTAGATCGAGAGGCCGTAGTAGTACATCAGGAACGACATGAGGATCGTGAGCAGGATTCCCGCGGCGAACGGCAGATAGAACCAGCTGAAGAACGGGGGAATCAGTTCGTGCCGGATGAAGTATTTCTGGTATGCTTCGAGCGGGACCAGCATGATGCCCGCGAAGAAACCGAACACGAACAGCAGGATCATCAGGAGGCCGCCGCCCGTGTACTGGTCCGGGAACAGAGGCAGCAGGCCGATCAGCAGCGCTGCGAGCGTCATCACCGCGGTCGACGACGGCACAAGCCCGATCTCGATCATGTCGCCGGAGAGCTTGCCCGCCGCGAGGCAGCCGAGCACGGCGCCGACCACGGGCGAGGCGATGATCGAATACAGGAAGATGTCGCTGCCCGACACGCCCGTTCCTGCGAACTGCACCGAAATGTACTGCATCGCCATCGACGAAATCAGGATGATCGAGGCGAAGATGTAGCCTTCGCCGATCCCCGTCAGAACGAGCTCGCGGTAGCGCTGCTGGAGCCTGAACGCCGTCACCCACTGCTGTTTCAGGTCGCGGAAGCGCAGTTTCCGGCAGAACGACTGGTTCGGGTTCAGGTGCGACGCCAGAAGCAGGTTCAGCGTGGCGAGCATGACGCCGGCCGCGCCGATCGCCGCCGTGCTGGAAATGAAGTGGATGCAGAAGACCGCCGAGACCGTGCCGATGATGATGCCGAGGAACGTCATGGACTCCACGACGCCGGCGTTGCGCGAGAGTTCCTTCTTTTCGGCGGCGTCCGACAGGTAGATCTTCAGGGCAGGGCGGTAAAAGGAGAAGACCACGCCCATGCAGGCGGCGAAGACCAGCAGCGGGACCGGGCCGAATTTCTTTACCGGAGCCAGGAAGAAGCTGCCGAAGAGGATCAGGAATATTTCGACGGCGCGGCTGAACACCACGACGTTCCGGGCGGAGAAACGCGTGCAGAGGAACTGGCAGAACACGCTGGTGAAGAGGAACGGGACCGTGTAGACCGCGGCCACCAGCAGTACGTTCAGCGCCTGCCGGTCGAAGACGGGAACTTCCCGGTTGATCAGGAGCGCGGAGTAGGCGCAGACGTAGACGGGGATCAGCGCGCTCAGCAGAGCCACGCCGCCGAGGATGCCTTTGTGAACCGGCTGTTTGGCGAAGGAATCGTTCATGCCCCGGCGCTCCGTTCCGGACTTGGCTTTGTGATTGCGGTTTCCATCCGGCATACAGCGGATTCGGGCGTGAAAAAGTGCCTGAGATGCATGATCGTATCCATATCGTGTTTTGTGTGTCTGATCGTGTGCAGGAGGAGGTTTGAGGACAAACGGTATCTCCGTTTACACAAACCGTTTAAATAATATACCATGCGCGAGGGCTTTTTTCAATCGTCTTTCTCTAAAAATATTTGAGAAAAGTAACAACTATTCTGGAAATAAATTCGGAAATCCGTATGATTTAATCTGCTGAAGACAAAAAAAGTACTGAATACCGGAAAATATCCGAAAAAAGAAAAACTTTACACAATAAATCATCGCGGAAAAACGTTAGAAGACTGATACAACACGCCCCGAACCCCATCATAAACAGGAAACAACATCATGTCCATCACAAACAGACCGAAAACCGCGTGGACCATGCTCTTCCGCGTCGTCGACCGTCTGCGCGCGAAAAGCGCCCGCAACGTCGCGATCCCGAACATGAAGATCACGCTCGGCAAAATGCGCATCATCAACTATCTCTTTGTCCGCGAAGGCGAACCGCCGATGGTCAAGGAGATCGCCGAAATGTTCGGTCTGACCTCCGGCGCCGTCTCCCAGACGGTCGACGCGCTGGCCGCCGACGGCGTCGTGGAGCGCATCCCGTCCTCGATCGACCGCCGGTCCGTGCATGTGTCGCTGACGCCCTTCGGCAAGAGCATCCGCAAGCAGCTGGAAGCGTACCTGAACGATGTCATGACCGGTATCCTCGACGAAATTCCGGAAGACAAACAGGAGGCGTTTCTGGAAGTCCTTCAGGATATGTCCGAGACCTTCACCGAGACCCAGCGCATCGCCCGTGAATCCATCAAGCGCTGACTGCGGCGCAACGGTCTTATCCATATCTTATTGAATCAATGACGGCTCCTCCTCCGGGAAGAGCCGTTTTTTTGTCTGATGAGGGCAGGGGGGGATTACTTCTCCGGGGCGGTGGAAAACTCGAAGACCGTGCAGAGACCGGATTCGTTCGAGAGTGTGAACGTGAGTCCGCCAGGTGTAGGAGTATTGCGGTACAGGGCAGGGGTGATGAGGTCGCCGGGGCGTGCCTGCGCTTTGTATTCGAGACGGAGGCGGTTGAACCGGAAGTCCGCCGGAAGGTATTCCATGGTCTCGTCGAGGGAACGGTTGCTGTTGAAGTGACCGTACATATCGGCCTCATGTTCCTTGACGCGGAACGGTGTGAGGCGTTCCGGCTCCTGCGCGGGGAGCGTGATCTTGCGCGAAAGGTATTCCATCGGGAGCGGGGGATCGAACCGGAGGTCGCGGACGATCTGCGCCGGGACTTTGCCGGGGCGTCCAGACGCGCGGTCGACGAACGCGCCGATAGCGGCGCAGAGGACGCATATTTGTCCCTGTGCGTCATAGATGGTGGTATTGCGGAATCCGAAGAAATTCTTGCAGTCGTAGACGTTCGTGCGGATCGCCAAGTGTTCGCCGTAGGCCGGAAGACGGATGATCTCGACCTGCCGGAACGCCAGAAAGACCGCAATGCCGTTGTTGCGCAGATACACGGAGAAATCGTCCTCGGAATCCATCTGGAAGCATTCGCATTCCAGAAGATAGTCGAGTGCGTGGCTGAGGCGGAGGCATCCGCCCGGCGCTGTGTCGCTGATGGCTACGGTCCGTTCGATCTGAAACATTTGACAGTCCGGTTGTTCAGTTGGCGGACTTCGACGGAATCTTGACGGTTCCGTCCGCCGGGGAAGCATCCGCGGAGAACGGCTTCACGGTCCAGTCGACGGAATCCATATCGGCGAAGAATTCGGCGAGTTTCGAGGCGGCGGTGTCGTAGTCCTTCAGGATCAGTCCCTTGTCCGGGATGCTGGACTGGCGGATTTGATCGAATGCCTTGTGGTTGTCGTTCAGTCGTTCACTGCCTTTCTGAGCTTCATCCGTTGCCTTGACATACTCAATGAATCTGGAATAAACGCGGGAAAGACGTTCGGCTTCTGTTGTGGCGGAGAGTGTTTTGCCCGGGAAATACGCGCGGTAGACGGGCTGGATCTGGATCGCAAGCTTCGACATGCGTTTGAGGCGTTTTTCGAAGTCGGTGCGCCAGACGGGGATTTCGATGAGCGAATCGAAGTGTTCGTAGGATGCGTTGAAATAATCCACGTCGCGCTTGAACTCCAGATACGGCAGGATGTTGCGGCATCGGGGAGAGACCGAGTACTTGCCGTTGCGGACCGCGAAGCCGAGCGCGGAAAGCGTCTGGACGGTGTTTCCCGCCATGTGGAAGGAGAACCCTGCGGACGACGACTGATTCGCGGCGCCTGTACCGCCCGACGACGTGCCGAGGCCGGCGTAGTCGCTTAGAGACTGTCCGGTTATGCGGGACAGGGGATCGTTCGCCTTTGCGACATTGGACTTGCCGTTGTTTTTGCTGTTATTCCTCGTATTCGAGTTTGTCGAGGCGGTGTTCTGGGCAGGTGTCTGCTGGAATGCCGTGCGGATGTTGCGTGCGTGCGTGGCCGGAGCAAGGTCTTCCCCGATGCCGAGATCCTGAATGGTCTTCTGCAATGTGTTCGCATCGTTGACGAACCGGTCGAGCGAGGAAATATAACTCTGCCGGAACGAGGAGGAGACGGCGGACTCGCGCGCCTCGGCGAACCCGCTCATGACGAGCAGGAGTTCACGGTCGAAACGGGCCAGGATGTCTTCTTTCTCATCTGCGGCGGACGCCGTGCCGGCGAACAGCGCGGCGACGGCGACGAGGACCGGAACGAACAGATTCGAACGCTTCATGTCAAGTCTCCTCCTGAATAACAAATTCAAAAACGGAATCGGGCGGGTACTGATTTATTGCGGCTTGTCCTCCTTGCCGGGGAGCGCGCGTAGAATGACGCCGGCCTCCTGCAGGATCCTGCGGGAGGTGCCGTCGATGGAATAATGCTCGTTGAAGACGACCTCGGAGATGCCGCCGTTGATGATCATTTTCGCGCAGAGGAGGCACGGGCTGAACGTGGTGTAGAGCGTGGCGCCCTTGATGGAGATGCCGTGGTAGGCGGCCTGCACGATGGCGTTCTCCTCGCCGTGGGAGCAGAGGCATTCCTCCAGCGCGGTTCCGGACGGGGCGGTGGAATTGCAGCGCGGGCAGCCGCCCTCGTTGCAGTTCTTGATGCCGCGCGGCGTGCCGTTGTAGCCGGTGGAGATGATGCGTTTGTCCTTCACGATGACTGCGGCGACGTGCCTGCGGCTGCAGTTGCTGCGCGCCGCGACGACCTTTGCGATCTCCATGAAATACTCGTCCCAGTCGGGTCTGTCCTGTTGGCTGCTCATGTTCGGGTGCCTCCTGTTATGCGGGGGAAGAAAACGGTCATGCCTGGTGTTCGACGAATTCGCGATGGAGCGCCTTCTGGGCGCATTCGAACTGCTCGCGTTCGATCACGAACTGGATGTTCACCTGGCGGATGGTCTGGTCGATGGCGAGCACGTTGACTCCGGCTGCGGACAGCGCGTTCGCCGCGCGTGCGAGGAATCCGGGTATCTTCATGTTGGAGCCGATGACGGAGACGATCGCGACCTTGGTCACGTGGATTTCGGCGTTCGGGAAGTCGCGGTGGATGCTTTCGATGCAGTTGTTCAGGCGCTTGCTCTTCTCCGGCACGAAATGCGCGATCGTGTTCGCGTTCGTGGTCTTGGCGATGTAGTCGATGTCTCGGTCGGCGAGGTGCTTCGTGAGGCGGTAGTCGTAGCCGGGTTCGCCGACCATTTCCGGGTCGAAGACCTCGACGCCGAGCAGATCGGCGCGGCCGCAGATCATTTCGACGCGCGGATTCGGGGAGACGTATTCGCGGCTGATGAGCGTGCCGGGGTGATGCGGATCGAACGCGTTCTTGACGCGGATCGGGATGCCCTTCAGCTCCATTTCCTTGGCTGCCTTCGAGTGGATGGCCTCCATGCCCATGTCGGAGAGCTGGTCGGCGATGTCGAAATTGGTGTTGCCGATGACCTGGACCTTGTCGATGCCCATGAGCTTCGGATCGCCGGTGGACAGGTGGAATTCCTTGTGGATGATTCCTTCGCGGGCTCCGGTGAGCACGGCGATCTTGCTGAACGTGATCTCGCTGTAGCCGCGGTCGAACCGGAGCATGATGCCGGGGTCGAACTTCACGTAGCCGGTCACGACGGGGAGCTCCGAGGCGAAGTCGACGCCCTCGAACCCGGCGAGGATCGCCTCGTCGAGCGTGCGCGATTCGGTGGAACGCCAGCCGGAGAGGTCGATGAAGCGCGCGTTGATGCCGTTTGCTTTCAGAATCTGGACGGAGTTCCAGGCGCTGTGGACTTCGCCGACGGCGGCGAGGAATTCGCGCGTCATGGGCAGGTAGTCGGCGGGACGCATGAAACCGTAGGAACGCATGTCCTCGAGGTCCTGCAGGAACTTTCCGATGTCGTCGAGCTTGCCGTTGATGAATTCGTTCGCTTTCTTCACGTTCAGTCCGAGGAACCCGAACTCCTGGTTGTAGTCGAGCATTTTTTCCCGGACGCGGGCGAGGGCTTCGCGCCATTCGCCGCTGCCTGCCGTGAAGTGACCGTACACGCCGGGCGCTCCGGTCTTCTTGTCCTCCAGCAGGAGGTTGGTGATGCCGGAATAGGCGGAAACGACGAAGATGCGGTTGTACATCTCGGCGGGAGTGCGGTCGGCGATGATGACGTTCTGCATGATCTCGCCGAAGCGGGACATGCTGGTCCCGCCGATCTTTTCAACAGTGTGGTTCATGTTCAAAGCTCCTCAATGCGAAGCAGGCAGATTTTGCCGTGGACGGCGTCGAACGCCTCCATGGCGGTGATTGCCTGGCGGATGGCGGCTTCCTTCGCCTCGTGCGTGATGATGACGATGGACGCTTCGCCGGACGTGTTTTTCGAGACCGGGTTCTGCATCAGGCGGGACACGCTGACGCCCTGTTCGGACAGGATTCCGGCGAGTTTCGCGAGCACGCCGGGACGGTCCGTGACCGTGAGGCGCAGGTAGTAGCGCGAGGTGATCTCCTCCATCGGGACGATCCCGGCGCATTCGACGCTCTTGCGGTAGGCGGGGATGCGGACTGGCGTGCCGCTTGCGAGGTTGAGCGCGGCGTCGGCGATGTCGGACACGACCGCGCTGGCGGTGGCAGCGCGGCCTGCGCCGCGACCGTAGAAGAGGGTGTCGCCGACGAAATCGCCGTTGACCATCACGCCGTTGAAGACGTCGGAGATGCCCGCGAGCGGAGCGTGTTTCGGGATGAGCGTGGGATGGACGCGCACCTCGATGCGGCTGTCGGCGCACTGCTTGATGATGGCGAGCAGCTTGATCTTGTAGCCGAGCTCGTCGGCGCAGCGGATGTCGGACAGCGAGACGTCGCGGATGCCCTGCACGTAGATTTCGTTCGTGCTGTGCCAGCCGCCGTACGCGAGAGAGGCGAGGATCACGGCCTTGTGCGCGGTGTCGAATCCGTCGATGTCGAGCGACGGGTTCGCCTCGGCGTAACCGAGCCGCTGGGCGTCCTTCAGGACCTCCTCGAACCCGAGGTTTTCGCGTTCCATGCGCGTGAAGATGTAGTTGCAGGTGCCGTTCAGGATGCCGAAAATGCGGTTGATGCGGTTGCCCACGAAGCCTTCGCGCAGGCTCTTGATGATCGGGATGCCGCCGGCCACGCTCGCCTCGTAGAAGACCGTGCCGCCGCCCGCTTCCGCCGCATCGAAGATCTCGCGGCCGTAGTCCGCCAGCAGCGCCTTGTTCGCCGTGACGACCGTCTTGCCCTGTTCAAGGGCGCTCAGGATGAACTTGCGGGAAACGGTCGTGCCGCCGATCAGCTCGACCACGATGTCGCTCTTCGCGATCACGGACGGGGTATCGCTCGTCAGCATGCCGGTCGGGACCGCGACGCCGCGGTCGGTCGTCGTGTCGAGATCGCCGATCCCGGTCAATTCCACATCCACGCCGGTCCGTTCGCGGATCAGACCGCGGTTTTTCAGAAGACAATCCGCCACTCCGGCGCCTACCGTGCCGAATCCGAGGATTCCCACACTCACATGTTTCATATTATCTAACTCCAGTTTTGGGAAAAGAATGCAATTACATAATATACACCCTGCAAGGGAAAATGAAAGCGCTCTTTTAAAAAAAGTAACGGAAGGAGACCTTATTTCCGGCATCTTCCTGTTTTCTTCGGTGGATGGTCTTGATTTCCCGGAGAAGGCGGGGTATATTAGCAGAAAATGATTTGCAATTGTTTGTATCACAGGAGCTAGTTACATGACAGGTCACACCATGGCTAAAATGATCCTTGCAGGAAGCGCCGCGCTCATGACCGCCGGAGTTTTCGCCGTCGAGGGCGACGCGGACTACCCGATCAGCCCCGTTCCGTTTACCAAAGTCAGGTTCACCTCCGGCGTGCTCGCGGAACGCCAGGACGTCAACCGCAAGGTCACGATCCCGTTCGCGCTCCAGCAGTGCCTGGAGTCGGGGCGCCTGAAAAACTTCGACCTCGCCGCCGAGACCATGAAGCGCCGCGCCGCGGGCGAAACGACGTTCCAGAACCGCCCGGCGTCCTCGCTGCCGTTCGACGATACGGACATCTACAAGTTTCTGGAGGGTGCGTCGTATTCGCTCCAGACGAACCCGGACCCCGAACTGCAGAAGAAAATGGAGGACATCATTCAGCACGTGAAGGCGGCTCAGGAGCCGGACGGCTATCTGTACACGTTCCGTACCATGCACCCGGATTCCCCGGCGCACGAATGGATCAACCAGAAGCGCTGGCTGAACGACCCGAATCTGAGCCATGAACTGTACAACCTGGGGCATTTCTATGAATGCGCCACGGCGTATTTCGAGGCGACGGGCGACCGCACGCTGCTGGACATGGCGGTGAAGTCCGCCGAGCTCGTGAACAAGGACCTCGGCGGGGACGATCCGTGCATCGCGCCCGGACATCAGATCATCGAAATGGGCCTGGCGAAACTCTACCGCCAGACCGGCGATCCGCGCTGGCTGAAGCTCGCCGCGCATTTCCTCGAAAACAAGGCGAAACGCGGCCCCGGCGATCCCTACAGCCAGTCGCACAAGCCCGTGCTCCAGCAGGACGAGGCCGTCGGGCACGCCGTCCGCGCCAACTACATGTACGCGGGCATGGCGGACGTCGCGGCGCTCTCCGGCGACCAGCGGTACGTCGACGCGATTACGAAGATCTGGGATAACGTCGTCGGCAAGAAATACCACCTGACCGGCGGATGCGGCGCACGCAGCAGCGGCGAGGCGTACGGCAACAACTACGAGTTGCCGAACCGCTGCTACAACGAGACGTGCGCCGCCGTGGCGTTCCTCTTCTGGACGCACCGGATGTTCCTGATGTACGGCGACGCGAAGTACATGGACACGTTCGAGCGCACCATGTACAACGGCGCGTTCTCCGGCGTCTCGCTCTCCGGCGACCGGTTCTTCTACCCGAACCTGCTGGAATCCGGAGGGTCCACGCGGTCCGCGTGGTTCGGCTGCGCCTGCTGTCCGCCGAACATCATGCGCACGATCGCCTCGCTCGGCGAGTATGTCTGCGCGAAAAAGGACGACACGATCTACATGCTGCTGTACGGCGCGGGCACGGTCGACGCGGGCGACGCCGTGTTCACGCAGACCACGAACTACCCGTGGGACGGCAAGGTCGAGATCGCGCTTTCCGGCGTGAAGAAGAGCAAGTTCGCGCTTGCGCTCCGCATCCCCGGTTGGGCCGAGGGGCATCCCGTGCCGTCCGACCTCTACACCTACGTGAACGACGCGCCCGCGAAATGGACACTGCTGGTGAACGGAAAGAAGGCGGATTACAGGATGGATAAAGGTTTTGCCGTGATCGACCGCACGTGGAAGAACGGCGACACGGTCACGCTCGACCTGCCGATGGAGGTCCGTCGCGTGAAAGCCAACGAAAAGGTCGGCAACCTCGCCGGACAGGTCGCGTTCGAGCGCGGCCCGATCGTGTTTGCGTTCGAGCAGGTCGATCAGACCGTGAAGATCCCGTGGCGGCGCTGGTTCGTGCTCCCGGACGCGAAGGTCGCGGCGAAATACCGTACCGACCTCTTCCCGTCCGGCGGCGTCGAGACGATCGAGATCGACACGAAGGACGGCATGATGGTCGGCATCCCGTACGCCTGGTGGGCGAACCGCGGCTCCATGCCGATGCGCGTATGGCTGTCCGATTCCGACACCTCCGCCCAGCACGCGGCGAACAAGTCCGAGGAGGCGAAAGTGAGCGTATCCTACGCCCGCGGCGGCATGAACCCGGCGGCGATCAACGACGGCTTCTTCCCGCAGAACCCTACCGACATCGACATCGAAAACTTCGATTTCTGGTCGCATCTCGGCGGCAGCGAGTGGGTCATGCTTTCGTTCGAGGAGCCGGTCGACGTCTCCCGATGCAGGTTCTACTGGTTCGACGACAGCCGGCGCGGAGGCGGATGCGCTCTGCCGCAGTCCTGGTCGCTCAGCTATGACAATGGAAACGGGCAGTTCGTACCGGTCGAGGCGAGCGAACAGAAGATGGACGAGATCACGTTCAAACATGTGAAGACGAAGCGTCTGCGCCTCGATATCCGCCAGCGCAACCGGATGGCGTCCGGCCTGTACGAGTGGCTGGTTTTCTAATTTTTGAACTGAAATCCAAAAAAATATGGCGGGGACAGCCTGAACAACTGTTCCCGCCTTGCTTTTGCTTTGAAATCCGGTCAGAAATCGAACATCATCTGATCGGACTTGTCCGGTTCTTCCTTCTTCGGCACGAAGTTCTTCACGGAGCCGAGCCAGAGTTCGAGCGACTGGATCGGGACCGAGAGGCGTTTCGCGTCGGAAATCTTCGTGGATGATGCGTTCGGATCGGCGGCGACGAGCAATGCGAGGGCGTCGGTCACGGAGTCGACCGGGTCGTAGCCCGCGGCCTTCGCGATGGATTCGTACCAGGCGCGTTTTTCGGGCATCTTGCCGGTGAAGCATATCTTGGGGCGTTCTTCTGTCGAAGACGCCACGAGCGTGACAGCGGCGAGGAGTTCGTCCAGACCGTCGGACTGGCGGATCAGTTCATCGTGAAGCGCGCGGGCACGTTCGGGGCCGATGCCGTTGATTTCCGCGAGCTGTTCGGTCGAGAGCGTGCGGAGTTCGGCGAACGTGTGTTTCTTGAGAATCGTCTTCGCGATGTTCGCGCCGATGCCCTTGATGTTGAGCGCGGCGAGGACCTTGTAGGCTGGCACGGTGCGCGCGGACTGGATCTCGCGGTAGAGGTTCTGCGTTGACGTGCCCTGAAATCCGTCGTCGCGGAGCTGGGAGAAGATCGTGAGTTCGGAGAGGTTGAAGAGGTCGGAGAGCGTGCGGACGTTGAGCTTCGTCATGATCTTACGGAGGCTCGGTTCGCCGAGGTGCTCGATGCCGATGCTGCGGATGGACGCCAGCAGGAGCTGGAGGCGAGTCTCGAAGCATTCCGGGTTCACGCAGCGGAGTTCGGGCAGGTCGCGGACGAGCTCGTGTCCGCAGCACGGGCAGTGCGTGATGAGGGCGCTGCGGCGTTCCGGGCCGGGTTCGCTGGAGACGATGTACGGGATCACGTCGCCCGCCCGCTCCACGGTCACGGCGTCGCCGATCTGCAAATCGCGGTCGAGGATGTTCTGGAGGTTGTGGAGCGTGGCGCGGCGGATGGTCGTGCCATTGATCTCGACCGGCTCCAGCTCGGCGACGGGCGTGAGGCAGTTCTTCCCGAAGCTCCATTCCACGTTGAGCAACTTCGTGGTGCGGCGGATGCCGCTGAATTTGAACGCGATCTGTCCGCGCGGATGATGGGCGGTGTTGCCGAGGGATTCGGCGTATTCGGCATCGGCGAGCTTGACCACGAGACCGTCCATGGGGTAGGGGAGCTGTTCCATCTCCTCCAGCACGTCCGGCCAGATATGGCTGATCTCGGCTGCCGTGGCGGGACGCGAGACGGTGGCGTAGTCGACGAGCGTGAGACGGGCGTGCTGGGCGGTCATGCCGGAGATGTCCTTCAGGCTCATGATGCCGCCGATGGCGTTGCGGGAATTGCGGAACGGTTTTCCGTTGGCGTTCAGGATCGAGGCGTAGCGGCGTTTGAAGTCGTCCGTGCGGATCAGGAGTTCGCCGAGGACGCGCCCGGGGTGTTCCGCCAGCGGCAGCACGCCGGACAGCGTTTCGAGGTCGATCAGCGGCACCTTGTCCGTGATGACCTTGCCGGTGAAGCCGTCGCCGCGCGTGGAGAGCACGCCGTCCTCCCACAGCACGGAGATACCGTCGTATTTGGGCTGGATCAGGAGTTTTTCGTCGGCGGTGCGGACGGTCTTTTCAAGCCAGGCGACGAGCTCGGGCAGGGAGTACACCTTGTCGAGCGAGAGCATAGGGCGTTCATGCCGGATGTCCGCGGTTGCTGCGACGGCGGGGGCGTTGACCTGGTCGAGCAGTCGGTTGCCGGGGTCCTTCTCCGCGAGCAGACGCGTGATGAAGTCGAAATCGTCGTCGCTGATCGCCGGGTCGGATTCGTCCCAGTAGCGCGCGTTGTAATACCGTATCTTGTCTTCGAGCTCGGCCGCGCTCATGGCGCGGTATGCGGCCCTGTCAATGCCGGGAGTCATGGTTTCCTCGTTTTTCTGGCACGGCGGACGTACGCCATGCGTGTTTGGGGCACCTCTAAAAATATGTTTTCGGCGGCTTTTCGCGTCTGGACAAAGTCCAACTGGTAAGATTTTCGATGGTTGCCTTCTGGTAGCCACGCTCAAATCTTCCTGCATGGTCTTTTAGCCCATACGCTGAAAATCCATCCGATCGTATTTTTAGAGATACCCTTTCGTTTTCTTTCCTAACACAAAATACCACAACTTTGAAAAAAAACAACCGAAAACCGCGGAAAAAAACGCGTACGGGATTGAAAAACACGGAATGCGGGGTTATTTTATCCAAATCATATAACAAAAACGCGCCGGAAGGCCGCAATCGAACTTTTTGCATCAAGAATGAAACGAATCATCCAGACACGTCTGTTCATCTTCATGACGCTGGGACTGCTGTCCCTGCTGATCATCGTCTACCTGGTGATGGCGATCGGTGCGAAACGTCAGGCACGTACGATCATAAGCGCGTGCCTGAAGGATTTGAGTAAAGAGGTGACCGAAAAGCGCGACAACTACAAAATGCTCCGCAAAACCGCGGATTCCGGTACGATCGCGAAGGCCAGAATCCTCGCGCGGATGATCCAGTACGATCCGGAGATTCTGAAGGATGACGCCCGCCTGAAGGAGCTTGTCTCCGTGCTGAATGTCGATTCCATCTGCGTTTCCGACCGGGACGGCATCCTGATCGCCTCGTCCGAGCCGGGATTTCTCGGATTCCGCATGCATTCCACGGAACAGTCCGCGGAGTTCATGCCGGCGATCCGGAACAAGTCGTTCGAGCTGGTGCAGGAACCGCAGGAACGCGGCATCGACCATGTGCTTGTGCAGTACGCGGGCGTGGCGCGCCTCGACGAGCCGGGCATCGTGCAGATCGCCTACGAGGCGGACAACGTGTTCGATCTTTCCGACATCGAGCTGATGCGCGACATCTTGAAGGGACTGCCGATCGGGCATGAGGGGCGTTTCCTGGTTCTGGAGGACGGCGACGATCCGGTCGTCTTCGCCAGCGGCGACCCGTCCGAAAACGGCTGTCATCTGTCCGAACTCGGTTTCCGTCGGGATCCGGTCCTGCCGGACTCCGTCTTCATCCGCGGCGGAGCGTATTTCTACCAGCCCGTGAAAATCCCGGACGAGCCCCGGCGCGTGCTGGCTGTCATGCCGAAAGGCGAGGTCTTCGCGGCGCGCAACCGCGCCATGCTCTTCATCTTCGGCATCTACGTCGTTTTCTTCGCGCTGTTCTTCCTCCTGCTGGACCTCCTGATCCGGCGGACCGTGACGGACCGTTTCTACGAGGTGAACCGCGCGCTCGACAAGATCATCGCGGGCGACCTGACGCAGACCGTGAACGTGCGGAGCAATCCCGAGTTCCTGGCGCTTTCCGACGGCATCAACACCATGGTCGGCGGCCTGAAGAAGAACCTGACCGACTCGCGCCGCCGCGTCAAACGCGAAAACGAGCTGGCGAAGTCCATCCAGCAGACGCTGATCCCCGCGCCGGGACGGCGTTTCGCGCAGTTCGACCGGATCGACTTCGTCTCGTCGTTCATGCTGGCCTCGCACAAGGGCAGCGACGTCCTCGAAACGTTCGTGACCGACGCCGGACGTCCCGGCTTTGTGATGGTCGAAGCGATCGGCGACAGCGTGTCCGCCAGTCTCAGCATGATGAAGTTCCGCGCCATTTTCCGGCCGTGCGTCCCGCCCGCCTCCGGCCCGCTCGATATGCTGAACCGCGGCATGGAAATCTTCAAGAATGAAAAGGTGTTCAAAAACCAGTTCCTGTCGATCTTCGTCGGGTTCATCGACCCGGAAAATCGGCGGCTCGACTACGTGAACGCGGGCTACTATCCGCCGTTCCTGCGCAGATCCGGCGGTACGTTCGAACAGCTCCGCGATTCGGTCGGGACGGTGTTCACGACCGCGCGCCCCGTGGAACTGCGTCAGGAGAGCATCACGTTCGGCCCGGACGACGTATTCTTCGCGTGTTCCAACGGCATTTTCTCGTACAGCGACCGCGAGGGCCAGCTCTTCACGAAGAACATGCTGCTCTCCAGCCTGAACGCCTCGAAAACGGATTCCGCGCAGGACCTGATCGACGGCGTAATGACCTGCATCCGCGGGTTCTCCGGCGAGCTTCCGCCGGAAGACGACGTGCTCATGGCCGCCTTCCGCATGAAATCCTGACCGCCGCCCCCTGAAAATATAGCGTTCGTAGCCGATTCTGCAAAAAGGGCAACACTGTTCTTTTTCCTTTTTTCTTGGAAAGCCGTTTGTTTTTTCTTCGTATTATGCTATAGTAAAGCATGATTTGCATATACTAACCTGATACGCACTACACGAAAGGCGGACGGCCATGGAATACTATGACGTTTCAAGCGGCGTAACAAGCACCGGAAGAATTATAGGCAGTTTTTTGGGAATGCGGGTTTTAAGCGGCGGGACCGCGGTTCTCACGACCGTCAACGCCGAGGGCGAATGCCAGGTCTTTAACGGCGGGCAGGCGACGAATACCACGATCAACAACATTGGCCAGATGCATGTTTCCAGCGGAGGCACGGCGACCGCCGCCACCGTCCAATCCGGCGGGATCATTTCCGTCTCCAGCGGCGCGACCGTTACCGGCGTTGACCTGACCAAAGGCGCGAGATTCTATTTTGATGTTGCGTCCAGGACCTATATTCAGGGAACAAACCGCGGCACCACCTTCGAAATAAAGGACGGGAATCTCTCCATCTTTACCGTTTATTACGAGGCAGCCCTTCATGTTTTCAACGGCTGCACGGCGAACAAAATAACCGTCAGTTCCGGCGGCGCCCTGTATGTCAGCAACGGCGCAACCGTGAACAGCACCACGGTCAAATCAGGCGGCAAATTGTTCCTTGAAAACGGTGCGACCGCGAACCACACGGTCTTCAGCGGCGCTAACTTTATCATTCATGAGGAAAATGGGACATGGAATAACATCACGCTCAAAGATAACGCCAACCTGGATATCCGAGGGGGCAAGGTAAACGCAACGACCATTTCGAAAGGTTCCATGACGCTTTCCAGCGGCGGTACGGCGACCGACACCACGGTCCTCAGCGGCGGTGTTCTGATCATTTCCGAAGGCGGCGTCGTGAAGAGCGCCACGATTTCCTCCGGAGGCGGGCTCTCTCTCCTCTCAGGCGGGACGGCGAACAGCGTGACCATCAAAAAAGACGTCAGTTTTTTCGCCTGGTCTGCTGCGGCGGACTATACCACGATCTCGTCCGGCGGCAGCATGAATGTCTACGTTGGCGCTGCTGTGAACGAGACCGCGATCAAAGCCGGCGGCAGCATGACGGTTTCCTCCGGGGGTACCGTGAACAGGACGACCGTCAACGCGGGCGAGCTCCATGTCTCCAGCAACGGGACCGCGAACAGCACGACCGTCAACGAGGGCGGCAGCCTGATCGTTTCCGGTTGGGGAAAGGCGAACAGGACGACCGTCAACGCGGGCGAGCTCCATGTCTCCAGCAACGGGACCGCGGACAGCACCACGGTCAACAGCGGCGGACGTCTGATTGTTTCCAAGGGGGCGGGCGCATCGAACACCACGGTCAACAAGGACGGCGATCTGATCGTTTCCGCCAACGGAAGCGCTATCAAAACCACCCTCAACGGCGGAGCCATGTACGTGTCCAACTATGCGGTTGTGAACACCGTCGACGTCAACGCGGGCGGCTACCTGTACCTCTACGCCGATGCACATGCATACAATATCAGAGAAAACGGCGGATGCGTGGTGTTCGAGAACGAGTATAACGTGGTGTTTGTCTCCAACACAGTCAGCGGGCTCGAAGTATCGCACAGCGCGACCGTCCACTCCAGTACAAGCGCGGTCGACACCACCGTCAACGGGAGGGGACAGCTCACCGTCTTCGACGGCGGGCGCGCGACCGGCCTGACCGTGAACGACTACGGCAGACTTGACGTCTCATCCGGCGCGCGACTGAGCGGGGCCATGACGTTTGCGGACGGCGCGATCGTCAATGTATCCTCCGGCGCAAAAGTCTACTTCGACATCTCCGGCCGCGGCCCGTCCAATACCGCGATCGTCAACAATCTCGCGAAGATCGGGACGGCTCCGAGATTCAGGATCACGGTCGGCGCGTCCCAGGCGGAAGGAGACTACACCCTTGCCGAAGGTGCGGCGGGGTTCGCGGATTACAGCAAGTATATCTGTGTGATGAACGTCCTGGGAGATGAAGTGGGCTGGCTGTCAGTCTACGGCGACACGATGGAATACAACGGCATGAACTACACGCTGACGCTGAACGGCGGCACCCTCACGGCAACGGCATGGAAATCCGGCGTTTTCACCGGCGACGTGACGGGCGAAACGAAAAACATCCTCTCCGGCGTGTCGGCGGTGGACGTAAACGTCAACGAAAAGGGCATCCTCAACATCTCCGAGGGCGGCGTGGCAGGCGGCACGAATGTCAACTCCGGCGGCTCCATGTTCATTTTCTACGGCGGCGAGGCAAGCAGCACCGCCGTCAACGAAAAGGGCATCCTCAATATCTCCGAGGGCGGCGTGGCAAGCGGCACGAAAGTCAACTCCGGAGGTTCCATGAACATATTCGACAGTGGCGTGGCGAGCAATACCACTGTCAACCAGGGAGTACTGCATATCAAATCCGGCGGCGTGGCGACCGATACCGAAATCTATTTTGCCATTGCCAAAGTGTCTGCCGGAGGAATCGCGAACAAAGCCATTGTCAATCAGGACGGCGACCTTATCCTGCACTACGGAGGCGTGGCGAACAACACCACCGTCAACGAGAGCGGTCACTTCGAGGTCTCCTACGGTGGTATGGCTGCCGATACGACCGTCAACAAGGGCGGACATCTCTACGTTTACTCCGGCGGTACCGCCACCAATGCCACGGTCAATGCAGGCGGCACGGCCGAGGTCTCCAGCGGCGGCATGATCGACGGAACCATCGTCAACTCCGGCGGCAGTCTCCTGATCTACAACGGAGCCAGGCTCACCGGACGGATGACGTTCGAGAACGGCACGACCGTCATCCCATTCGTCGGCTCAATCCTTGATTTCGACCTCACGCAGACCTCGGCGGGTTCGGTCGCCCTCGTGAACGACCTTTCCATCCTGATGGGAACGCCGACCTATACGCTTACTGTCTCCGCTACGCAAGCAAACGGCACATACAACTTGGCAGGCGGCGCGGCAGGATTCAACAAGACCATCTCCGTGGTGAATACCGGGGGAACGAGCCTCGGCACGCTCACGGTCGGCGAAACCGTCAAGATCAACGGCGTGGATTACACGCTGAACCTGGGCGCGGACAATATCCTCTCCGTCTCGGTCGGCGCGGCGGTCCAGGCGGCGAAGGGCGACCGCGACGGGAACGGCATCAGCGACGTCATGTTCGTGTGGACCGGCAACAACTATTCGCACGGCTACTGGATGAACGGCAAGGACGAGTGGTGGAGCGCCTTTGCGCCTTATGTAGCCTCCGACTGGGACAACCTCGGAAGCTACGACATGGACGGCGACGGCTGCGCCGACGCGGTGATGTTCGGCAACGTGACCTCCGAGGCGGGGGTCAAGGGCGCCTACATCGGGTTCTACAGCGCCGGCGACGATAAGGATGGCTGGCGGCACGTCGGCTATCTGAACAATGCCGAAGATATCGCATGGC
>JAEEGG010000604.1_pt1 | contig 110048 bp, 74 predicted proteins | sample 9134161 | NCBI WGS metagenome assembly JAEEGG01 (sample SAMN16246543, study PRJNA631951) | gut metagenome | biome: gut microbiome; feature: rumen; material: CR-attached | host: Bos | place: Iran: Karaj | collected 2018-10
TGGTTTCCTGCCGAGAATCCGATGGTTTCTCGGCAGGAAACTTTTAAAACCCATGTTGCCTTGAAACTGCAGGGAGGGGCAGGGGGTGAGTCTGCAGGGCCTTCTTCTGGCTTGGCTCTGCTTTAGACGTAGGTCTCCAGCATTTTCAGCTGGCCCTCTATCCGCAAGAACTCGGTGGTGGCAGGCAAGAGCAGCGTCTCTCCGGCACGCAGGGTGACTTGTGAGGCGAAGGCATCTGTATCCTCAACGGTCAGCAGTGCCTCGCCCTTTAGCCCGATGAGGATGATAAAGGAGTCGAGGTCGGCATAGTCGATGAGCATCGGCTCGGTGAGGTCGTAGACCGATGTCGTGAAATAAGGACAGCGGATAAGCGACTGCGGCACATTGGCAGTGGGACGATAATGCAGGCGGTAGTCGTCCTGCACAGTGTAGTCGATAGACTCTGCGGCCTCGCGGGTATGCAGCTGGCGCAGGTTGCCGTTGGCGTCGCGACGGTTATAGTCGTAGATGCGGTAGGTGACATCGCTGGTCTGCTGAATCTCGGCCACGAAGCACCCGGCACCTATGGCATGGATGCGCCCGGCAGGGATGAAGAACACGTCGCCCTCGCTGACATCGTAGCGTGCCAGTGCCTCGGTGATGGTGTGATTGGCCACCATGTCTGCATACTGCTCAGGAGTGATGGAACGCTTGAGGCCGCAATAGAGGAATGGCGGCGTGGACGGTGCGGGTGTCGGAGACGGCATGACATACCACATCTCGGTCTTACCCATAGGATGGCCGTGGCGCCGGGCCACCTCGTCATTGGGATGCACCTGGATGGAAAGGTCGCGCCTGGCATCGATGAACTTGATGAGCAGGGGAAACACATCGCCGAAGCGCGCATAATTGTCGTGACCCATGAGCCGCTCACGTTCTTTGTGCACCAAGGCATTAAGGGTCATACCGGCACAGGGGCCCTCGCTGACCACTGACTCACTGCCGGCAACGCCCGACAACTCCCAGCTCTCACCCACGTGGTCGAGGTGCTGGTCGAGATGCTTGAAGGGGATGATGCTGTCGCCTCCCCAGATAGTCTGTTTAAGTATCGGTTGGAACTTATACATTATTATATTAATAAGGGTTATCCAAAAAAACGCTGCAAAAGTACGCAAAAAAAATGGAACGCTACAGATTCTTTTTGGCTTTTTTTAAAAATTGTTTGTTTTCTTTTGGCAGTTCACAACATTTATCGTACCTTTGCAATCGCAATTGCATAAAAAACCTAAAAAATATAGTATGAAACACCGCTTTTTGGAAATGGCTGGCAGGGCAAGCATTGCTGCCTGCCTGTCTGTTGCGTGCGGTGTCTTCACTGCCTGTACGGATGACTACGACCTTGACGACCCGGGCAACTACCCGTCGTGGTTGGGCAGCAGCATCTATGAGGCAATGAAGCACCCTGAGGCCTTGACGGCCGGTACGGGCAATGTGCTTCAAGGCACATTCACCAATTATCTGCGACTCATCGATGACCTTGGCTATGCCGAGACATTGGGCAAGACGGGCTCAAAGACCATCTTCCCTGCCAACGATGAAGCTTTCAACCGTTTCTACCAGAACAACAGCTGGGGTGTGAGGCGCTACGAAGACCTCACAGAAGCCATGAAGCGCCAACTGCTCTATGGCTCCATGCTCGACAATGCCATGCTGGTGGAGATGCTCTCAAACATCAGTGACGGATCGACCGCTGTGAGGCAGGGGCAGGCCATGAAGCACACTACGGGCGCTGACGTCATCGACACCATCACCTACCTGCCCAACCAGGCCGCCATGCCCGTGAACAACAGCTACTGGGAGAAATACTACGACCAGGGGCTGTACATGGTCATGGATGCCACCAGGCCGATGATGGTGCACTTCACCGAGGAGCAGATGACCAACAACAACATCACCACGAAGGGCGAAAACAGCGATTTCGAGGTGATTACCGGCACGCCTTACGATGAGGAAGAGCACTCAGCCTACATCTTCCGCAACAAGATCATCATCCCCGACATCACCTGCAAGAACGGATACATCCACCAGATGCAGGACGTGCTGGTGCCTCCCGGCAATATGGCTGAGGTGATACGCACCAATGGTGAGAGCAACCTCTTCAGCCGTATGCTCGACCGCTTCAGCGCCCCCTATGAGGATGCTGCCACCACCAAGCGCTACAACGACTGGTATGAGGAGCAGGAGAAAGCCGGCCTTGACGTGTCGAAGATGCCCCACCCGGAGAAGATTTACCAGAAGCGCTACATGAGCCTGCGCTCGGAAGGTGTGAACAACTCGCAGAGGATGAGAGACCCCAACGGCAATGACCTGGGGCAATATGTGCTCTCCTACGACCCGGGATGGAACAACTACAGCTCGGGCAACACCGGCGAAGACCCGCTGAAGGACATTGCTGCCATGTTCGTGCCCACCGACAAGGCCATGCAGCAGTACTTCCTGCCCGGCGGCGAGGGAACCTTCCTCATCGACGCCTTCGGCAAGAAGCCCAACACTATAGAGAACCTGGCTGAGAACATCGACTCCATCCCCTTGCAGAACGTGCTGCAGATTGTCGACAACCTCATGCAGAGCAGCTTCACCAGCTCCGTACCCTCGAAGTTCGGACGCGTGATGGACGAGGCCAACGACCCCATGGGCATCTCGTTAGAGTCACTGAACAAGACCGAGGATGGCATCTATGACGTGAAGATAGCCAACAACGGCGTCATCTACATGCTCAACAGGGTGTTTGCACCGCCCTCGCTCATCGCCGTCTCGGCACCTGTCACCCTGAACAGCAACATGCGCATCATGAACACAGCTGTGAACGACGGCAAGACGAAGAATCCCCTGAACCTGGGACAGAACTACTACGCCTATCTGCTGGCCATGAGCGCCAACTACGCCTTCTTCATCCCCACCGACGATGCCTTTGCCAACTATTATGTTGACCCCGCCTACCTGAAGTCGGCACAGCCGCGCGCCCTGAAGTTCTACTACCAGAACAAGAGCCCCTACGTGTTCTGCTCCAGATGGAAGTACGACCCCGAGACACGCACCGTGGGCACTGAGCCCGCCGACTCGCTCGGCATGGTGAGTGAAGCCGACTTCCGCCAGCTGTTCATCGACATTCTGAACTATCACACCATCGTGCTGGGCGAAGGCGAGACGCTGGGAACCAACAAGTTCTATAAGACGAAGCACGGCGGCGCTGTGATGTTCGACGGCAACCGCGTGCTCAGCGGATCACAGATAGAAGGCATCACACCGGTGTCGAACATCACGCAGACCTACAACCAGGCCAACGGCAAGGCTTACGCTATCGACCATGTCATCGAGCCGCCCCACCGCTCAGTGCTGAACGTACTGGAGGACTCGACCCGCTTCAGAGAGTTCTATAACATGTGCAACGACGTAGACATGGACAGCCTAATGGAGTTTGCCAACGACCGCTTCATCCAGAAGATGGAGACGACCAACAAGGAGACACGCCTGTCGTATCACCCCTTTGCCAACAAAGGCGGCCTGACGGAAAACGTCAACTACTTCAACTCGTATAACTACACCGTCTATGCACCCGACGACAACGCCATGGCCATCGCCTATGAGCGCGGACTGCCCAAATGGTCGGACATCAAGGTGCTTTTCGACAAATGGTATCCTAAGTATCTGGAGAATCAGGAAAGCGTTGACCGCCAGCCGGCTTCTACCGGCTCCGGTGCGAACAAGGTGTTCAATTCCATCTGGAAGAGGCTGATGAACATCGGCGTGCTGACAGACGAAGAGATAGCCGAGCTCACCGCCGACCGCGACCGTGCCCTGGCCATGGTGGAAGCCATCAATGCCTTTGTGCGCTACCACTTCCAGGACAACTCCATCTTTGCCGATGTCGTGGTAGAGAAGGGCGAGTTCCCCACCGCCTGCGCCGACACCCTGGGTATCCGCCAGCGTGTGAACGTGGAAGGTGGCAACGGCCGCATCATCGTGACCGATGCCAACGGGCAGACCGTCACAGTGGATGGCAACAACACGTCGATACTGACCAACCAGTTGGCCCGCGACTACGTCATCACCACACAAGGCTCGGGACGAAACCAGAAATGCACCCTCTCCACCTCGTCCTTCGCCGTGGTGCACCAAATCTCCACACCGCTGAGCCCCAATGCCGACTCACGACGCTACGACGGACTATGGACAGGCGAGGACGCCCCGGCAAGACTCAAGGCCTATCGCCGGCTATTCGAAGAAAAACTCTATAAACGCTATACAAACTGAAAGCTATGAGAAACAAGATAAGCAAGCGACTGCTGATAAGTCTGTCATTTATCATCTGTCATATTTCATTTAGCTTTGCCCAGGAGATACGTATTTCGGGTACGATTACCGACTCATCCGGTCCGGTGATGCTCTGTAACGTGGTGGAGGTAGACGCCAACAACCGTAACGTCTCCTACACGCAGACCGACCTGAACGGTAACTTCTCCATGACGGTGAAGAACGCCAAGAACAAGCTGAAGGTGTCGTACGTGGGAAGCAAGACCGTACTGCTGCCCATCGGCACGAGGACTAAGTTCAATATCAAGCTGCAGGACGAGAACGTCATGCAGGTGGTGACCGTCACCGCCAAGCGCAAGTACAGTCAGGGCGGCCTGGCCATTCCCGAGCGAGAAGTGTCGGTGGCCACACAGACCTTCAACATGAGTGAGGTGGAAGGTCTGGGCTTCACCACCGCCGACGAGGCCCTGCAGGGACAGATTGCCGGTCTGGACATCGTGTCAAACTCGGGTAACCTCGGCGCCGGCACCTCCATGCGTCTGCGCGGTGTCACCACCATCAACGGCAGCGCAGAACCGCTCATCGTCGTCGACGGCAACATCTTCGAGAATCCTGATGCCTCCTTCGACTTCACCAGCGCCAACGAAGAGACCTACGCCGCACTGCTCTCGGTCAACCCGGCCGACATTGAAGACATCCAGGTGCTCAAGGATGCCGCCGCAACGGCCATCTGGGGTAACCGCGGTTCCAACGGTGTCATTCAGATTCGCACCAAGCGCGGTGCACGCGGCAAAGCCAAGGTGGACTACTCGCTCCGCGTACAGGCCAGCTGGCAGCCCGACGGCTACAACATGCTGAACGGTGACGACTACACCATGATGCTGAAGGAGATGTACTACAACCCCGCACAGAGCTCAACGGCTACCACCAACATCAACGAGATCAACTACAACCGCTCGTGGGCAGAGTTTGAGAACTGGAACAACAACACCGACTGGGTGAAGCAGGTGCAGCAGACCAGCTGGACGCAGTATCACACCCTCACCATCACCGGTGGCGGTGAGAAAGCCAACTTCCGCGTCTCGGCCGGCTACGACCACCAGAACGGCAGTATCATCAAGCAGAAGCTGGACCGCTTCAGCACCCGTCTGGCCCTCGACTATTTCGTCAGCGACCGCATCACCTTCCGCACCACCTTCCCGCTGACCTACACCGCCAACCACCGCAACTACGACGGCAACATCCTGGGACGCGCACGAGTGCTCTCACCCAACATGTCGGTGTACCGTCAGGACGCTCTGGGACGCGACACAGAAGAATACTACATCATGCTGCCATCGGGCGCATCCAATGCTGCCGGCTCGTCGGTGGCAGGCACCTCGTCGCTGCAGCTCAGCTCCATGCGCGGACAGGGCAACCCCGTGGCCATAGCCAACCAGGCGTGGTCGAACGAGAGCACCTACCGCATCTCGCCTGAGTTCAAGCTTGACTACTATCTCTTGGGCAAGGACGACCAGAAGACCATGCTCAACTATACGGGTCTGGTCTATCTCGACATCTTCTCGCTGAGCGAATCGAAATACTGGCCCGGCTCGCTCTCCACACAGGGATGGACAGACACCAACTACAACAAGTCGGACGCCTACGACTACAACTCGCTGGGCTTCACCACACGTCACTCGCTCACCTTCACACCGAAGTTCCACAACAAGGACTGGTACAGCACCATGCTGCTGCAGTGGGAGATGAACACGAACACCAACAACCGCCAGAGCGTGGCTAACCGCAATGCGCCCAACGGCACGACCTCAACCACCGTCGACACCGCCATCGAGAGCATGAGCACCAGCAACGGACAGGGACGCTCCATGTCGGCAGCCTACTCAGGACACCTATCTTATAAAGGAGGTCTCTACAGCTTCGCCGTCTCGCTGCGCGCCGACGGTACCACACAGTTTGGCAAGAACAAGAAGTGGGGCTACTCGCCCGCCGTCTCCCTCCGTTGGAACACCATCGACGAGAAGTTTATGGAGTGGTCGAAGAAATGGCTGTCCATGCTTTCCTTCCGTGCCTCATGGGGTATCGTGGGACGTACCCCGGGCCAGGAGTACCTGCAGTACTCGCGCTACAATGCTGAAGGCATCTATGGCGACGCCCTCAACAAGCACAGCATCACCTTCCTCGAAGGTCTGCGCCTGGACAACCTGAACCGTGAGAGCACCACACAATACAATGTGGGTGGAAACTTCGGATTCCTGAAAGACCGCATTACCGGTGACTTCAACTTCTACTTCAAGCGCACCAAAGACCTGCTCATGGGCGGCGTCCGCATCCCGTCATATACGGGCTTCACATCGCTGTCGTCGGCCAACGTAGGCGAGATGACCAACAAGGGATGGGAGCTGAACATCCAGGCCAACCAAGTCATCAAGATTGGAAAGTTCAAGTTTAGCGCCAACTTCAACATCTCGCAGAACTTCAACGAGATTGTTGACATGGACGAGAGCGTGCTGGAGAGCATCAACTCGGAATGGAAGAGCGATGCCCGCGGCGAATACCTCAACCGCATCCAGAAGGGCAACCCGCTGGGCTCCATCTACGGTCTGCGCTACAAGGGCGTCTACCAGTACACCTACGAGTACCTGGCCAACCTCAAGCAGCGTAACGGATGGGACGGCGAACAGATGCGCGACTACATCAACAACGAGTTCCTGGCAGCCGGCAAGACCGCACCTATCGCCATCGACGACCAGGGCAAGGTGATGATGGACGCCAAGGGAATGCCCATCCGCCAGAAGTACAACTACACTGACGGTACATGGACCTACGAGTTCCAGGGCGGCGACGCCATCTACGAGGACATCAACCACGACGGTCAGATCAACTCGCTCGACATTGTCTACTTAGGCAACTCCAACCCACATCTGCAAGGCGGTTTCGGCTTCAACATCCAGTACGACGACTGGTGGCTGAGAACCAGCTTCAACTATCGCCAGGGCGTCAAGATTGTCAATGCAGCCAAGATGGAACTGGAGAAGATGTTCAATGCCAACAATCAGAGTTCGGCCGTGAACTGGCGCTGGCGCAAGAACGGCGACGTCACCACAATGCCGCGTGCCATGTATGACACCGGCTACAACTGGCAGGGCAGCGACCGCTATGTGGAAGACGGATCCTTCGTGCGTATGAGCTACATTCAGCTGGGCTATAAGTTCAAGAGCAAAGTGCTGAAGCAACTCGGCCTGAGAAGACTCCAGTTGAGTGTGTCAGGACAGAACCTCTTCCTCTGGAGCAAGTATAGCGGCATCGAGCCGGAGAAATCGGCCGGAGCCTGGGGCATTGCCAAGGACTATGACCAGACACCTCGTTCAAGATCGGTAACCATGAACATTGAAGTGGGATTCTAATTAGTTAATAGTTCATAGTTAATAGTATATAGCAATATGACTACAAAGATAAAGAAATACATTGCTGGCAGTTTCGTGGGTTGCGTTGTTGCCATGACAACAATGGCCATCACGGGCTGCACCGACTTCCTGACCATCTATCCCAACGACCGCATCGTGGGCAATGACTTCTGGAAGAAGAAGAGCGACGTGGAGACCATGGTGGACGGATGCTACAATTCCATGATAGCACGCAACGTTCAGGAGCGTGCCATTATCTGGGGAGCCTTCCGCTCTGACGAGCTGGTGAAGTTTTCCGACCTCAGCGACAACACGCTGGACAATATCACAGCCGTCAACCTCCTGCCCACCAACAGATACAACTCCTGGGGCGACTACTACAAAGTCATCAACAACTGCAATATCGTGCTCAACCATGCCGAGGCGGTGATGGACGAAGACCCGGAGTTTACGAAAGGCGACTATGAGGTGATCCGCTCGCAGATGCTGGCACTGCGCTCGCTGTGCTACTTCTATCTGGTACGTGCCTTCCGCGACGTGCCTTACACCACGCACTCCTACGAGAACGACTCAGAGGTGGAGCTGCTGCCGCAGAGCACGCCCGCCGAAGTGCTGCAGAACTGCCTCAACGACCTCCAGGAAGCCCAGCGCAACATCATGCGCAGCGGCGCCTACGGCGAGAATGACTGGCGCAACAAAGGCTACATGACCCGCGACGCCGTCTACTCACTCATGGCCGACATCCTCCTCTGGAGAGCTGCCATGACACACAGCACCGCCGACTACCAGCAGGCCATTGCCTTCTGCGACACTGTCATCAACTCCAAGCACCGCTACTACGAGGAGAACAAAGTGATGACCACCCTGAAAGAGGAGGAGAACGACATCTATCACCTCATTGACGGCGATGACGCCATGAGTGAAATATTCGGCTCAGGCGGCAACTCACGCGAAAGCATCCTGGAATGGCAGTACATCGACCAGGACAACGTCAACACGGCACTGGAAGACTACTACTACCGCAATGGCGAAAACAGCAACAACAGCATCCTCATGGCTTCAGGGCTGTTCAACTCCCCTGACAAGTCGGCCGACACACCGCAGGGAAAGAAGTTCTACCTGACGAAGAACGACTACCGCTTCTGGAACAACGTCTTCGAAGCCAACAATGAGGAGATGGAGCAGATGAGCATCAGAAAGATGTGCGACCTGTCCAGGCAATCGTTTACCTCCAGTAGCACCAAAGGCGCTGAAAAGAGTCTCAACAACAGAGATTACAAGCAGTTCGGCCAGAACTGGATTGTCTACCGTCTGACCGACGTGATGCTGATGAAAGCCGAGGCGCTCGTCGAGACAGCTGTCAACGACAGCGACGCCGTGGTGCTGAAGCAGGCCTTCGACCTGGTGCAGGCCGTGAACAAGCGCTCCATGATGCGCAACGCCACCGACACGCTGAAATTTGAGACCTTCAAGACAAAAGACAACATGGAGCTGCTCGTCATGAACGAGCGTGAGCGTGAACTCTGCTTCGAAGGCAAGCGGTGGTTCGACCTCCTGCGCTACAGCTACCGCCACATGGAAGGTGTCAACATCAACACCTTGCTGGCAGACATGACAGAGGGGCCGAAACTCTACAAGCCCATGCTGGACATGATTATACGAAAGTATAACGGCGACGACGGCCCCAGCGGCGATGCCGTCTCCTACAAGATGAAGGGCGAGCACTACCTCTACTGGCCAGTGGAAGAGAACGAACTCAAGGTGAACAAGCTCCTCAGACAGAACCCTGTCTACATACAGGAGAAGACAACTTCGAAGAAATAGTTTATAGTTCATAATTAATTGTTCATAGTTATGATTACCAAGATAAAGAAAACAGCGACATGGATGCTCTGCACAGCACTGTTCGCTATGAACTGCACAATGGTCACCAGCTGTAAGGAAGACATCGACGAGTCGAACCTCTACACATTCACAGGTGAGACCATCGAGGACTACCTCACCAACAGAAGCGAGAAATTCAGCAGCTTCAACTATATCCTGTCACGCATCGGCTACGACAAGATTCTTGCAGCATACGGCACCTACACATGCTTCGCACCCACCAACGAGGCCGTTGACGAGTATCTTGACAGTCTCTACAACGACCCTGTCAACCTCGAGATTCCTCACAACGGCATGACGAAGCCGGGACTGGAAGGTCTCACGGACTCGCTCTGCGAGGACATAGCCCTCTTCCACCTGCTCAACACCAAGATTATGGGTGTAGACATGAGCGCTTCCAGGACGCTGAACACGTTGCTGGGACGCGACATCAACACCAGCATCGACCCTGAGACAGGTGCGATGCTGGTCAGCCGTGCCTCAACCATCACCAGCATGGACAACGAGCTGGAGAACGGCGTGCTGCATGAGATAGACTGCGTCATCCGCCGCTCCAACATGCTGATAGCCGGTGAGCTGGAGAACCACCCAGAGGACTTCACCCTCTTCTCGCAGGCCATGAAGCTCACAGGTCTGGCCGACTCGCTGACTGAGGTGAAGTCTACCGACTTCGTCAAGGTGGGCAACCCCGACTTCTGGACACCGAAGGAGCGCATGCTGGGTTACACCATCTTCGCTGAGAGCGACCAGGTGCTGGCCGAACACGGCATCACCAGCATCGAAGACCTCAAGGCCTACGCCGACAGTGTCTACGCCCACTGCGCCGACCAGGGCACAGGCTGGTACGACTATCCCCGCAACCATCACATCGAAGTGAGCACAGGCACCGACTACAAGAATCCGTGGAACACGCTGAGCATGTTCATGCGCTACCACATCCTTGAATGTAAGATTGCCTACGACATGCTGGTGCGCAAAGGTGTGGGCAACGAGACGAGCAAAATGCCCTACGTGGAATACTACGAGACGATGCTGCCCTACACCATGCTGAAGATCAGCCGTGTGGGTGGCAAGGAACTGCTCAACCGCGTGGTGGCCAACAACTCGCTCACCGACCAGATAGCAGACCTCGGCTCTGCCGCCATGCACACCGTGCTCTTCAACGGCATCGAGCTGCAGGGCACCAAGGCTCAGATACAGGCCCTCAACGGATACATCCACCCCGTCAAGGAGATGCTGGCCTACGAGAAACGCGTGCCGCAGGGTGCCCTCAACGAGCGCATCCGCATCGACGACACTGCTCTCTTCGGCGAGATGATGTCCACCAATCTCCGCGGCTGTACGGAAGACTGGGTGAAGGCACAGAACGGAGGCAAGGGCGGCACCAGTACCGACCGCCACAACGGCTGCGGATACATCCGCATCCCGCCCGGATTCTTCAAATACATGGCCATCTATAACGGCGACGACACACGTTTCCTCTACTTCCCGCACTATGGCGACGGCTGGAGCAACTATCAGGGCGACGAGTTCAACTGCATGGGCAACTATGACTTCGCCTTCCGTCTGCCGCCCATGCCCGATGGCACCTACGAGCTGCGCATCGGCTACACCACGGAGAATGAGCGTGGCATGTTGCAGTTCTATCTCGGCACCAGCTCTGACCTGTCAACGATGAAGGCTCTCGACATTCCCGTCGACATGCGTATCAAGCCCGCCAAGAACTCCAACGGCACACCCGACGTCATCACAGGCTGGTGCGACTGGGAGCTGTTTGAGGACAAGGGCATCGAAAGCGACGGCAACATGCGCAACCTCGGCTACATGCGCGGACCGCTCTCCTACAACTTCCAAGGCAAGGTGGCCCGCAGCCACAACCAGGACCTGCGACGCATCATCACCAAGCAGAAGTTCAAGCAGGGTGACTACTGGCTGCGCTGCAAGAGTGTGATTGACATGAAGAACGCTGAGTTCCACCTCGACTACATCGAGTTCTGCCCGGAGAATGTGTACAACAACACACGCTACCTGGAAGACATGTACTAAGAGGAAATGCAGAAATTGAGAAAATGAGAAAATGAGAAATTATTTAATCATTAGAGATATGAAAACAACAATTATAAACAACAGGACAAAGGGAATGACGAGTTTGAAGAAACTGGGATGCGCAGCATTTCTCATTTTCTCATTTTCTCAATCTCTCATTTTCACGTCCTGCTCCGATTGGACTGACCACTACGAGGCCGACAGCACACTTCTGGAGACACAGAACCAGACGCTGTGGGAGAACATCGCCTCCACGAAGAACCTGTCGCAGTTTAAAGAACTGCTGCAGAGGACGGGCTACGACGCTGTGCTCAACAACACGCAGACCTACACGGTATGGGCTCCCGCCGACGGCACCTACGACTACGAGACGCTGAAGGCCTTCAACAACAGCCGCCTGCTGCGCGAGTTCGTAGAGAATCATGTGGCACGCAACAGCTATCCTGCATCAGGACTGGTGGAGAAGAGCCTGTACACCGTCAACGAGAAACTCATGCACTTCAATGGCAACCGTCAGTACACCATTCAGAACGTAGACATTTCCAAGCCCAACGTGAACACCCACAACGGAATCCTTCACGTGCTGAACGGAAAGATACCCTTCGTGGCCAACATCTACGAGTCGCTGAACACCAACGACTATCCCATTGACTCCATTGCCAACTTCTATCACAGTTTCGACGAGCGCAAGCTGAACGAGTACAAGAGTGTGCAAGGTCCTATTGTCGACGGTGCCATCACCTACCTCGACTCCATCTTCGACGAGCACAACGACCTTTACTCCAAATATTTCGCCTACATCAACCGTGAGGACAGCAACTACACCATGCTGGTGCCCACCAACGAAGCCTGGACGAAAGCCAAGGAAAAAATCCTGCAGTATTATCAGTATGTGCCTTCCTTCGAATACATCGAGGAAATCAATGGCAATGACATGACAAAGACGACAGTCTCCATCCGCGACGTTGACTCACTGACCGAGGCCACCGTCAACAACATGCTGGTGAATGACCTGTTCTACAACAACAACCTCTACGACAACAAGAAGCTGAAGACCTTGCAGACCGGTCAGACGCTTCGAGCCGACTCGCTCTACTCCACCCTCGGTACCAAGATTTACAGCGAGGACGCCGCCAGCCTGTTTGAGGGCGCCGTGCGTGACGACAAGAGCAACGGTGCCATGTGGATTACCGACAGCCTGCGCATGCAGCCCTGGAACACTTGGAACCCCGAGCTGGTGATTCAGGCTGAGGGCAATGTGATGGACGCCGTCAACGTCAGCGAGGCCAAGCGCGTCTATGTTGCCTCCGGTACACAGAATCCTGACATCAGCGGGCGCATCTCAAGAGACTCCTATCTTGACATGCCTCCCATTGCCAAGGGTGCCATACCCAGCGCGGTATTCAGTCTGCCGGGTGTGCGCAGCACCACCTACAGCATCTACATCGTTACTGTTCCTGCCAACATCCTCAGCAACTACTACGAGTCGAAGCCCTACAACTTCCGTGTCTCCTTAGGATATGCCGAGAAGACTGGCAAGAACAAGGACAAGGACAAGAAATGGTGCTTGCAGAACGAGTACACCAGCGACCCCACACGCGTCGACACCATCTATCTGGGCGACTTCACTTTCCCCATAGCTTACTTTGGAACGGGCAACACTTTCCCCTACCTGCGTGTCGAGTGTTACATCAGGTCAGCGTTTATCGATGTCTACGACCCCAACATGCGCTTCGACTGCATCATCCTGCGCCCGAAGGAGCTTGACACCTATCTGAAAGAGCATCCTGAGTACAAGTATGACCGGGGCAATTACTAACCTGAAGATGAAACTGCTAAAGAGTAAACAGCTATGAGACGATACAGCATCCTACTATTTTCCTTTCTGAATGTTTTCATGGTGACGTCAACGATGGCGCAAGACGACGATGACGTTGTGTACACCACCGAAGACGAAGCGGCTGCCGTGGTCAAGAAACCCGTGGTGAAGATGCCCACCTACCCCACGATGGAGGTGAAGGGCATCTGCGTCGACGCCGTGTCGAAGCAGCCGCTGCCCGGTGTGCTCATCCAGGCGCTCGGCGATGCGAAGTACACCGCCATGACCGACGATGACGGCACCTTCACCATCAAGGTACCCACCTTTGCCACCTCACTCTATGTCCACTCGCCTGAGTTCCTCAGCCAGCAGGTAGGCATCGGCCGTGCCGACGCCCCCCTGCGCATCGAGATGCTCAGCGACAAGTTCCGCCCCATGTACGGCAAGACAACACAAGTGGGCGCTACCACAACGGCAAAGATTGTGAACACCACATCGCAAACCATCGAGACCGACATCGAAGACGCGCTCGGAGCCGACGTGCGCTCAGTGACACGCTCCGGCGGCCCCGGCTATGGAGCATCCATGTTCATACGCGGTCTGAACTCGCTCAATGCCAATGCACAGCCTCTCTTCGTCATCGACGGCATCGTGCAGGACATCCAGCAGACACGTTCCACGCTGCACTATGGCGACTACACCAACCTGCTGTTGAACATCAACCCTGAGGACATTGAGCAGGTGACCGTACTGAAGAACGCCACCGCGCTCTATGGCGCCAAAGGTGCCAACGGCGTGATACTCATCGAGACGAAGCGCGGCCACTCCATGGCTACCCGCATCGATGCCAACGTCGGCGTGGGCGTCACCCTCGTGCCGAAGACACCCGACATGATGGACGCCGGACAGTATCGGCTCTATGCCACCGAGATGCTGGGCACCTTCCCCAAAATCAACGACTTCACCGACCCGTTGACGTTCAAGTTCCTCATCGATGACCCGTCGAAATACTACTACACCAAGTTCCACAACAACACCGACTGGAAGGACGAGGTCTACCACACAGCCCTGAACCAGAACTACAACATCAATGTGCAGGGTGGCGACGACATCGGCATGTACAACCTCTCGCTGGGCTACACCGACGGACAAAGCACGGCCAAGAAGAACGGCTTCAACCGCCTGAACGTGCGCTTCAACACCGACATCAACATCATCTACAAGCTCACCACGCGCTTCGACATGTCGTTTGCCAAGATCAACCGCGACGTCTTCGACAACGGTGCACCGCAGGACCTCACCTCCGGCACCATCTCGTCGCCCACCTTCCTGGCACTCGCCAAGTCGCCGTTCCTCAACCCTTATACCTATAATAATATTACAGGTAAGCTGTCATCCACGATGTGCGAGGCCGACGACTTCCTCACGATGCTCGACCCCGACCTCACCCTTGGTAACCCGACAGCACTCTTAGCCAACGGTAACGACATCAACAAGAACCGCGTGGAGACGACCCATTTCAACGCCGTCATCGCACCACGCTATGAGTTCACCCCCGACCTCTCGCTGACAGAGACGTTCAGCTACACACTGGACCGCGTGTCGCAGCGCTACTACCGTCCGAAGGGCGGCATGCCGACGTTCCTCATCGACGGCATCGGCCGCGTGCAGAACATGGCCATGTCGATGTTCTCGAAAGAAACCTCCGTCGTCAGCGACACACGCCTGGAGTGGAAGAAGCAGCTGCGCGAGCACACCATCGACATCTACGGCGGCCTGCGCTTCACATCCTTCGCCTTCGACAACAACTCGCCGAAGGGACAGTATTCCTCTGCCGGCAACGACAAGATGCCGAACATCACCACGAAGATGGACTTTGTGGAGGCCACGGGTACCGATGACGAATGGCGCGGCCTCACCTGGTATGCCAATGCCGACTACAACTACCGCAACCGTTACTTCGCACAGCTGTCAATGGCCATGGAGAGCAGCAGCCGTTTCGGCTCGGAAGCCGACGGCCTGAAGCTGGGCGACGTGCGTTGGGGTCTCTTCCCCAGCCTGCAGTTGGGATGGGCCGTCAGCAACGAGGCATGGTTCCCGCAGACCAAGGGCATCAACTACCTGCTGCTGAGGACGGGCTATGACATCAGCGGCAACGACGACATCAACAACTACGCCGCACGCACCTCATTCGGTGTCAGCAAATACCTGTGGCGCTCCACCGCTGCCATCCTCGACAACATCGGCAACGAGAGCATCACCTGGGAGCAGACCGGCAAGTTCAACATCGGCATGAAGGCCGCCCTGCTGAACAACCGCGTGGCTGTAGACTTCGACTACTTCTACCACCACACCACCAACCTGCTCACGCTGAAGAGTTTCAACAACCCCATTGCCGGCATCAACAACTACTGGAGCAACGGCGGCTCGCTTGACAATCAGGGCTTCGAGCTCTCCGTCACCACCAAGCCTGTCGTGGCACGCAACCTCAGCCTCGAGGTAGGCGCCAGCCTGGGCCACTACACCAACAAGGTGAAGACGCTGCCCAACGACGACCGCATCTACGTGAATGGCAAGCAGGATGCTCAGGGCTACACCTCCAGCATCTATGGCCAGGACAACATCGCCACCATCGTGGGCCTGCCCGTCGGCATGTTCTACGGCTACAAGACCGACGGTGTCTTAGCTGACGACCAGGAGGCCTCCACCGCCGGCAAGAACGGCTATCTCTACCTCACCGATGCCACGGGTGCACACCAGCAGTTCCGTGCAGGCGACATGCGCTTCATCGACATCAACGGCGACGGTGAGATCAGCCTGGCCGACAAGACCATCATCGGCAATCCCAACCCCGACATCTACGGCAACATCTTCGCCACGCTCAACTGGAAGCACCTCACGCTCCACGTAGGCTTCAACTACTCGCTGGGCAACGACATCTACAACTACCAGCGCTCGCTGCTGGAAGGCGGTTTCAATTTCTACAACCAGACCTCCGCCATGACCAACCGTTGGCGCGCCGAGGGACAGCACACGGACATACCACGCATCAGCTATCAGGATCCCATGGGCAACTCTCGCTTCAGCGACCGTTGGATTGAGGACGGCTCCTACCTGCGTCTGAAGACCGTGCGCCTCAACTATCAGGTGCCCGTCAACCTCAGCTGGCTCCAGGGCTTAGCCATCTGGGCCGAGGCCAACAACCTCGTCACCATCACCCGCTACTTGGGCAACGACCCCGAAATGTCTGTCGCCAACTCTGTCCTCTATCAGGGCATCGACGCTGGCAACGTAGCTCTTGGCCGCACCTTCACCATGGGTATGAGAATCAACCTCTAAGTTGAAATTGAGAAATGTATATAATGAGATAATGAGAAATTATATAACAATGAAAAAGATGATTAATACAGAAATAATGAGTAGAAAGAAAATGAAGAGAGTGATATGCGCAGCATTTCTCATTTTCTCATTTTCTCAATCTCTCATTTTCTTGACTTCCTGTTCCGACTTCTTTGAGACCGACTCCGACCGACAGATCTTCGACCCGGCACTCGACCAGAAGACCGACTCCATGTTCTACACACTCGGCATCTTGAAGGGCGTGCAGATGGTGGCCGACCAGTATGTGATGACAGGCGAGATGCGCGGCGACCTGGTGCAGACCAACCAGTACACCGAGAGCGACCTGCGCCGTCTGGCAGACTTCTCGGCCGATGTCACCAACAAGTACGACTCGGCCTACGCCTACTACCGCATCATCAACAACTGCAATTACTACATTGCCCACCGCGACACCACCCTGCGCACCGGCAGCCGCCGCGTGGCCATTCCAGAGTATGCCGAGGCATTGGCAGTGCGGGCATGGGCCTACATGCAGCTGTGCAAGAACTACGGCTCAGTGCCTTTCTACACCGACCCGCTGACCAGCATCGGCGATGCTAACAAGCAGTTTGAGAAGAAAGACCTGCAGGGCATCAGCGCCGCCCTCATCCCTGAGCTGCTGAAGTTCAGCGGCATCACCGTCGACGGCGGCACGCCCGTGCCCAACTATGGCAACATCTCGGCCGGCGTGCTCAACAGCAGCGACACAGGCAGTCCTACAGAGAAGACGGTCCGCTCGAAGAACATTATGATTCCCGTCGACGTCATCCTCGGCGACCTCTACCTCGAGACCCACCAGTATGAGCAGGCTGCCAAGCACTACTTCCAGTACATCGTCGACAACGAGCTGAGTTCCACCATGATCATGGCCAGCATCAGCAACGAGCAGATGACCTTCTATGAGGACATCATCCCCGAGGACTTACCCTTAATCAGTACCAGTCCATCGTGGAACTCCATTTTCAGTGGCGAGACCGACATCATCACCTACATTCCCCTGGCCACCAACCGTCTGCGCGGCGTCGTCACCGAGCTGCCCCGCTACTTCGGCTACGACTTCTACAGCACCACCAGCGGCAATGCCAACAGCAGCGACCGCTTCCTCAAAGAGCGCCAGATAGATGCTTCACCGTCCTATCTCGCACTGGCCAACAGCCAGGACTACTATTATGTCCCCTCAGGCAGCGACGAAGGTTCTGTTGACGTCAATTCCGTCAGCATCGGCGACTGCCGCCGCTACGCCACGATGAGGCAGATCACGCCCTCCTCGCGCGCTGACTCCGTCTTCTACGTCATGGTCAAATTCAACAGCGCCAACGTGCCCCTCTATCGCGTCTCCACCGTCTATCTGCGCTTAGCCGAGGCCATCAACCGCATGGGCTATCCCGATGCTGCCTTCGCCATTCTCAAGGATGGCATCAACTACGATGGCGACGAAGAGCATCCCAACCGATACGTGGAGTATGGCGACAGCACCGACCTGGAGAGCGGACGCTATATCAAGCAGACCACAGCCGCCATGCTGGCCACTACCCTGCCCTTCCTCACCGAAGAGAACCGCAACCTCTTCCAGCGCGGCTACGGCATCCACTCACGCGGCAGCAACAACACGCGCGGCAGGTCGCCTTACCAGTACAGCACCATCGTGGGCAAGAAGCTTGCTGATTTGACGGACGCCTATAACCTCAACCCCGCCACCTTCACCCTGCAGGACACCATCAACGCGGTGGAAGACATCCTCTGCGACGAGATGGCACTCGAGCTGGCCTTCGAGGGCAACCGCTTCGGCGACCTCACACGTCTGGCACGCCACAAGAACCAGGCAGGTCTCTACGGTGCCAACTTCGGCAGCGAGTGGCTGGCACGCAAGCTGGAGTTCAAGAACCCTGTCAAGTCGCTACGCGAGGAGAAAAACTGGTATCTGCCCTTCAGCATAGAAGAGAAGTAACCCGACGGCCATAGCCATCAACAACATCATGCGTCCGCTGCCATTATTGACAGCGGACGCAGTGTTTTTGCAGACAGATGACCCCGCTCAGCCATCCATGACGACGCAAAAAAACACTTTCGCGCAATTTTTTTCTACAAAAAAGACTACGTTAAAAAACTTTTTAGTACCTTTGCAAACGAATTATAAACCCAAAAGAAAATCATTATGGACGACTACCCGGCGGACACTTTTAAACGTTGAGGCGGGAGGACCATGCGGCAAGACACGCTAATCCTCTTGCCACCTAATTATTCATTGTGCATCGTTACGATGCATTAAAAAAAACGGATTAGCAACAATGAAGACTTACTGGAACTTCCAAGGAGGGCTGACCCAGCTCTCCGAGTGGCAGCCCAACAGCTGGATTCAGGTGACCTGTCCTACAGAGGAGGATCAGCATCATCTGGAGCAGCAGTTCGGCATTCCCGACTATTTCATCACCGACATCAGCGATACCGACGAGCGGGCCCGCTATGAGTATGACGACGGCTGGATGCTCATCATCCTCCGTATTCCCTATGTCCGCGAGGTACGCTCGCGCACACCCTACACCACCGTGCCCCTTGGCATCATCCACAAACGCGACGTCACCATCACCGTGTGCTACTATGAGACAAACATGATGATCGACTTCGTCAGCTACCAGCAGAAACGCGGCGTGGGCTTCACCGACTATGTGGACATGATTTTCCGCCTGTTCTACTCCTCGGCCGTGTGGTACCTGAAGCGCCTGAAGCAAATCAACTCGCTCATCGACAAAGCCAAGCGCAACCTCGACCGCGACGTGAACAACGAGTCGCTCATAGGCCTCTCACGCCTGCAGGACTCGCTCACCTATTTCCAGACCTCCATCCGCGGCAACGAGACGCTGCTGTCAAAGCTGAAGTTCAAGCTGCAGATTGACGAACTGGACGCCGACCTCATCGAAGACGTCAACATCGAGATGACACAGGCTCGCGAGACCACCAACATCTATGCCGACATTCTGGAGTCGACGATGGACACCTATTCCTCCATCATCAACAACAACATGAACACGGTGATGCGTACCCTCACCAGCGTCACCATCATCATGATGTTCCCCACGCTCATTGCCTCACTCTTCGGCATGAACCTCATCAACGGCATGGAGGAGAAGCCCTTCGGCTTCATCCTGGCCCTTGTCATCAGCGTGGGCACCGCTGCCGCGGCCTGGTGGTTCTTCCGCCACAAGCGCCTGGTGTAATCAGACGTGGCATTCGGGGCGACTGGTCAAGGACATCGCCTCTGTCGCATCTTTCCAAAAAACAACTCGACTATGGCAAAGTATTTAAACCCGAAAGCCGACCTGACATTCAAGAAGATATTCGGCGAGCATCCCAACCTCGTCATCAGTTTGCTGAATGCCCTGCTTCCACTGAAGGATGACGAGTGTGTAGAGAGCATCGAATATTGGCCGTCTGAGAAGATTCCTCGTCGAACTCAGGCAGAGAAAGACAGCATTGTGGATGTCTGCTGCCATGACAACAAGAAGCGGGAATTCATCGTTGAAATGCAGATGACGTGGACGGAAGCCTTCAAGAAGCGGGTACTGCTTAATGCGTCGAAGGCATACGTGGCACAGTCGGAAGTGGGCGAAGCTTACCAGCTACTGCAGCCCGTCTTTGCCCTGAACTTCGTCAATGCGCCGATGAACATAGGCGCTGACGGCTACTATCACCATTATCAGTTGGTGCATCAAGAAAAGTCTGATGAAGTGATTGACGGGCTTCAACTCGTCTTCATTGAACTGCCCAAGTTCCAGCCTCACTCTTTCGCCGAAAAGAAGATGCAAGTGCTGTGGCTGCGATTCTTGACCGAGATAAATGAGAAGACTTTGGAAGCCCCTGAAGAGCTGTTGGAGAATCCCGAGGTGAGCGAAGCCTTGAAAATAGTTGAGGTAGGGGCTTACACACCCGAAGAAATGCGAGCTTACGATAAGTTTTGGGACAACATTGCAACCCGCAAGACGGAACTATACGATTACGAACAGAAGATACGGCAATTAGAAGGGCAGAAACTTGAAACCGCCCGTAAACTAAAGGCCTTGAAAGTGATGCCTGTTAAACAGATTGCAGAGATTACGGGGCTGACGGAAGAAGAAATGGAGGCACTATAACAAAATGACTCATCTTTCGTATATACAACCTTAGATTACACTGATTCCCTGATGACAGCTGCAATGCTTTGAAACAAAAAACAACCACACAGACAGAAAAAGCCTGCCATCCATTAGGGACGGCAGGCTTTTTCCGTTCTGACAGTGAGCGACCTTACAGCAGGTTGTTCTTCTCGATGTCTTTGAAGTAACGGTAGGTGCCAACCTTCAGCTCGTCGCAGGCGGCATCGTCGGCCACGATGATGCCGTGCTGGTGCATCTGCAGGGCAGAAATGGTCCACATGTGATTGACGCTTCCCTCGACGGCAGCCTGCAGTGCGCGGCACTTGGCATGACCGTTGACCAGAATCATCACTTCCTTGGCAGCCATCACAGTGCCTACACCAACGGTGAGAGCCGTCTTGGGCACCTTGTTCGTGTCACCCTCGAAGAAGCGGGCATTGGCGATGATGGTGTCGGTGGTCAGCGTCTTCTGACGGGTACGGCTGGTGAGGCTGCTGCCCGGCTCGTTGAAGGCGATGTGGCCGTCGGGGCCGATACCGCCAAGGAAGAGGTCGATGCCGCCGGCCTCCTCAATCATCTGCTCGTAGTGCTCGCACTCAGCGGCAAGGTCAGGAGCATTGCCATTGAGGATGTGGATATTCTCCTTCGGGCAGTCGATGTGATTGAAGAGGTTGGTGAACATGAAGCTGTGATAGCTCTCGGGATGCTCCTCGGGCAGGCCGACATATTCGTCCATGTTGAAGGTAAGCACATGCTTGAAGCTCACCTTGCCCTCCTGCACAGCCTTCACCAGGCAGCGATACATGCCGATGGGGCTGGAGCCGGTAGGCAAGCCCAGCACGAAAGGTTTCTCAGCCGTGGGCTGAGCAGCATTGATACGCTCGATAACGTGATTTGCTGCCCACTGTGACATCAAATCATAATTCGGTTCAATAATCAGTCTCATAATTGTATTTTTGTTTGGGGGTTGTTATTAATTTTTTGGGGGTTGTTCGCTGGGATGGGGCTTATGGGGCTTATGAGTCCTATGGGGCTTATAAGTCCTATGGGTCTTATAAGTCTTATGAGTCCTATGGGTCTATAAGTCTCATAAAACTCATAGGCCCCATAAGACCTATAGTCCTATGGGGCCTATGCCCTACTGCAGCCTCAGCCTGCCGTTGCAGATGACGAGGCCTCTGTAGCTGGCGTCCACGCGACGGCCCTGCAGGTCATAGCGACGTGAAGGACGAGAGACGAGCGACATCTGGTCAACGTCAACGATGCCGCTGGGAGTGGCCATGAACTGGAACGACACTGTGCCGTCTTCATTCTCCACAATGTCCGTGATGGGCTTCGACAGCAGGCCTGGTGCGCTGAAGGTGACGGCAGCGGGGATGGTGCTGTCGGTCAGCGCATTGTTCAGGAAGTCCTCCGTCTGATAGGGATAGGGCGTCGTGCTGAGGTGGCGGTTGTGGCCATTATAATACGTAGAGGTGTTCGCACTGATATAAGTGTCCCACTGATCGTAATTCCAATTATCGGCAGGCACATACTCATAGCGGCGATGGTATTGCCTGTTGTTCACGGTGTTGCCGCTCCACACACTCGCCAGATAGTCGACATGACAGATGAGCAGTCCATGGCCTGGAGCGCGCAGGTCCCATCCGTTCCATTGGCGGTTCTCTATGAGGAAGAACTCGTTGGGATTGCCTTCTGTGCGCACGATGTATGCCTTGCCGCCTTCGGCCACCGGCTGGAGGTTGTTGATGGCGGCCGGTTCTGTCAGCTCCTCGGGTGTCATCCAGCCCAGCAGCATCTTCTCGTGGGCAGAATAGTTGGGCGGGCACCAGCCTCTGTCGCAGAAATTACCGCCATCCATCAGGTCCCACTCATCCACCACGCTATAACCGGCATCTGCTGATGTAGGATAGAGGTCGGGCAGGCCTAAGCTGTGGCTGAACTCATGACAGATGGTGCCGATGCCACACGACTGACTGTTGCTGGCCCACAGCTCCGGGCTGGCGGTGTAATTGCTGAACTTCACGCCCGGTGCCATGACGGTGTTAAACGAGCTGGTGTTGGGCCAGATACAGCCGTCGGCCAACTTATTCGTCTCATTGCCGCCAAAACCAGCATAGACTATCACCACCTGCTCCACATAGCCGTTGCCGTCCCAGTCATACTGGGTGAAGTCCACGTCAGGATTGGAGTCGATAACCATCTGCACGGCTTCCATGAAAGTGCTTCTGCCGTAGTTCTTTCCCGACTTGACCCTCATAGGCTGGCTCACCTTCACGGGGCCATAGATGTGAAACTCCATATTGAAGAGTCCGTTTGACTGGTCGCGGAAATAGTCGGCCACACAGCCTTTGCCGTTTCTCTCGTTATACTCGTGCTCGTTGAAGATGCGGTTGTAGAAGTCGTGCGGCTCCTTAACAGAGAAAGTCGTATCGCTGGCCTCAATGAGGACTACCGCCACGGGATAGATGCGGTCAGCATCCCAATGCGTATTGATGGCAGGCAGATGGCGCACTCCCCTGGCAGCGGCCACGTCGCCGTCAGTCACGTCAGGCAGACAGTTGCCGCGAATGATGGTCTGTGCAGAGGAAGTAATAGGCGACAAGTGGCAAATGACAAGCAGCGCCATCATCATGTTGATCCACCTCAGTAGCTTCCGTTCTTTCATTCTTCCCATATCATCACTTATTACTTCCTACTTATTATTTCTCACTTCACTGTTCTCACTTCCCGCAGGGAGCCCAGGGCTTCAGCGTCTTGAAGAAGTCGTTGCCCTTGTCGTCGACGAGGATGAAGGCGGGGAAGTCTTCCACGTCAATCTTCCAGATGGCCTCCATGCCCAGCTCGGGATACTCCACGCACTCTATGCTCTTGATGCTCGACTGCGAGAGGATAGCGGCAGCGCCGCCTATGCTTCCCAGATAGAAACCGCCGTACTTCTGGCAGGCGTCGGTCACCACCTGCGAGCGGTTGCCCTTAGCTATCATCACCAGCGAAGCGCCCAAGCTCTGGAACTCGTCCACGTAGGGATCCATGCGGTTGGCTGTCGTCGGACCCATCGAGCCGCAGGGATAGCCGGCAGGCGTCTTGGCGGGACCGGCATAGAGCACGGGATATTTCTTGAAGTATTCGGGCATGGGCTCGCCAGCGTCGATGCGGGCCTTCAGCTTGGCGTGAGCAATGTCGCGGGCCACGATGATGGTGCCCTTCAGGTTGACACGGGTAGAGACGGGATACTTCGACAGCTCCTGACGCACCTTGTCGATGCCTTCGTTCAGGTCGATGACGATGGTGTTCTGTCCCTCGCCGGCCTTGGCAAACTCTGCGGGAATGAGCTCTGCGGGGTTGGCATCCATCTTCTCCAGCCAGATGCCGTCGCGATTGATCTTTGCCTTGATGTTGCGGTCGGCCGAGCAGCTCACGCCCATGCCGATGGGGCAGCTGGCGCCGTGACGCGGCAGGCGCACCACGCGGATGTCGTGAGCCAGGTACTTGCCGCCAAACTGTGCGCCGAGGCCGATGCGGTGAGCCTCGTCCAGCAGTTTCTGCTCCAGGTCGATGTCGCGGAAGGCACGGCCTGTCTCGTCGCCCGTGGTGGGCAGGCTGTCGTAATACTTGATGCTGGCCAGCTTCACCGTCAGCAGGTTCTTCTCAGCCGAGGTGCCGCCGATGACGAAGGCGATGTGATAGGGCGGGCAGGCAGCTGTGCCGAGGCTCTTCATCTTCTCCACGAGGAACGGGATGAGCGTGCCCTCGTTCTGGATGGTGGCCTTGGTCATGGGATAGAAATAGGTCTTGTTGGCCGAGCCGCCGCCTTTGGCCACAAACACGAAGCGGTATTCGTCACCCTCGGTGGCCTCGATGTCAATCTGTGCGGGCAGGTTGCAGCGGGTGTTCACCTCGTCGTACATCGTCAGCGGGGCGTTCTGCGAATAGCGCAGGTTGTCCTGTGTGTAGGTGTTGAACACGCCAAGGCTCAGTGCCTCCTCGTCTTCGAAGCCCGTCCACACCTGCTGGCCCTTCTCGCCGTGGATGATGGCGGTGCCGGTGTCCTGGCAGAAAGGCAGGATGCCGCGTGCTGCCACCTCGGCATTGCGCAGAAACTGCAGGGCCACGTATTTGTCGTTCTCAGAGGCCTCGGGGTCGGTCAGTATCTGGGCCACCTGCAGGTTGTGCTCACGGCGCAGCATGAACTCTACGTCGTGGAAAGCCTGCTGAGCCAACAGTGTCAGGGCCTCGGGGCTCACCTTGATGATGTCCTTGCCCTCAAACTGGCTGATGCTCACGCCGTCGGTCGTCAGGAGTCTGTACTCGGTTTTGTCTTCGCCCAGCTGAAACATCGGGGCGTACTTGAATGTCGTTGTTGCCATATTCTCGTTTTTTTAGTCTTTTCGGTTGCAAAAGTACAATAAATTCTTCATATAATTTAATAAAAGTCCATATTTTTTTCTTGCCAACCAAGGCTTTTTCGCAAGAAAATTGTTGTAAGTCAAAAATAATATGTAATTTTGCAGCCATCAATTACTTATCGCAATCATTCAACAACAATCCATTAACAACAAACACGCAACTATGAAAAAGATTTATCTGGCACTGATGTGCATGGCAAGCCTGTCGCTGATGACGGCTTGCGGCGACAAGAAGAGTGGCAAGGGCGACGCCAAGGACGAGAACAAGACCGAGGAAGTGGCCAACAATGACGAGCAGAACGCTGACGAGCAGGAGGCTGACGAGCAGGAGGCTGACAATGAGACCGACATCTGGGGCGACCCGTACAAGGCTGAGGTCCTCGACCTGACGGCCCTCTACACCACTGGCGACTTCAAGCCTGCAGCCGACGTCATCTTCGAGGACACGCTGGCGGCTGATGCCGAGAGTGCAGGCGAGCTGCCAACGAAGTGGGACATCAAGGAAGGCAGCGCCGAGGTAGGTGTCAGCAACGGTCACTACTTCATCAAGATGCTGGGCGGCACCACCGTGCTCTACCCGATGGTCAGCGACGCCAAAGAATTCCTGCCAACGAAATACACCGTGGAGTTTGAGTTCATGTTCGGCAAGGACGTGTTCTATCGCCTCAACTTCTTCGATTACGAAGAGAGTGGCGTTGGCGACCTCAACATGTGGTATCAAGCTGCCGAGTGGAACTTTGCCAAGACCGACGACGAATGGATACATGGCGACAAGGACGAGCTGAACAAACTGATAAACAAAAACGGTTGGAACCACTTCGCTGCCTCCTATGACAATGGCAACATGAAGTTCTTCATCAACGGCAAGCGCATCGCCAACATGCCCAACATCAAGTCCGCCAACTACTTCTTAATCACCGGCGACGAAGCTGACGGCGAGAGCCACTACATCCGCAACATCCGCATCTGCAAGTAACCTTTCTGGAGGAGTAAGGAGTTAGGAGTTGTGGAGTAAAGGAGTTGTGGAGTAAGGAGTAAAGGAGTAAAGGAGTAAGGAGTAGAGGAGGTAAAGTAGATTTCCTTGCTCCATGTCTCCTTACTCCTTACTCCTTTACTCCTTACTCCACAACTCCTTTACTCCTTAAGCTAATCTACTTTACCTCCTTTACTCCTTACTCCTTTACTCCTTACTCCACAACTCCTTTACTCCTTACTCCACAACTCCTTTACTCCTTACTCCTTTACTCCTTACTCCACAACTCCTTTACTCCTTAAACTAATCTACTTTACCTCCTTTACTCCTTACTCCTTTACCTCCTTTACTCCTTAAGTCAGTTCTTCGGTTAGCACTGCTTCCAGCTCTTCGGCTGAGAGGCGGAGGCGGAAGCGGCCCGATGTGGCAATGCTGATGCCGCCCGTCTCCTCGGAGACGATGACGATGAGGGCATCGCTCTCCTGGCTCATGCCCAAGGCGGCACGATGGCGCAGGCCCAGCTCCTTTGGAATGTCGAGGTTGTGGCTGACAGGCAGGATGCAGCTGGCGGCACGGATGCGATGATTGCTGATGACCATGGCGCCGTCGTGCAGCGGCGAGTTCTTAAAGAAGATATTCTCTATCAAGCGCTGGCTGATGTCGGCATTCACGATTTCTCCCGTGGATACGATGTCAGCCAGCGACGTGGAGCGCTCAATGACAATCAGTGCGCCCACCTTGCCCTTCGACATCTGCATACAGGCCATGACGACAGGCATGATGTCACGCTTCAGTTGCTCACGGTCCTTGTTCTTGTTGTTCTTAGGCGTAAACAGTTTCAGCAGTCTGTCCACGCGCTGCTGTGCGCCTAAGTTGTAGAAGAACTGGCGTATTTCTTCCTGGAAAAGCACAACGATGGCAATGACGCCCACTGACACCAGCTTATCGAGGATGGTGCCCAGCAGCTTCATCTCGAAGACCTGCGAGACCAGCAGCCAGATGACCACGAAGATAGTAATGCCTACAAAGATATTCAGCGAACGCGACTCACGCATCAGCTTGTAAATATAATAGAGCATCATGCCCACCAGCAGGATGTCTATCGCGTCTTTGATTCCAAATTCGAAAAACACCTTGAGTATTTACGATTTACTGATTTTCTACTGACGATTGATGGCTCCTGTCTCACTTTGCTGCGACATGGTCGCAGCCACCAGCCTGCAGCACTCCACAGCCTCCTTCACGTCGTGAACCCGCAAGATGCTGGCGCCCTTCATCAGGGCGATGGTATGCAGCGCCGTGGTGCCGTTGAGGGCATCGAATGGACGGCAGCCCAGCAGCTTGTATATCATCGACTTGCGGCTGACGCCCACCAGCAAGGGCAGCTCCATGACCAGCAGTTTCTCCATCGAAGCCAACAGCGCATAGTTCTCTTCCAGCGTCTTGCCAAAGCCGAAGCCCGGGTCAAGGATGATGTCCTTCTGGCCCATGTCGCGCAGCTGCTGCACGCGCTCGGCAAAGAAGAGCAGCGTGTCGCGCAGTGTGGGTTCAGACGCCATTAATATATAAGGTACGCGCAGGCGTGAAACGACCCGGCGCATCTCCGTTCCTTCCTGTGGCGTAGAGTAAGTGCCCACATCGTTGATGATGTCGGCGCCATATTCCTCCACGGCCATGCGGGCCACATCGGGTCGGAACGTGTCGACACTCACCACGGCGCCAGGCCACTCACGACGCACAGCGCCAAGAGCCATGCGCAGCCGTTCCATCTCCTCCTGCTGAGTAGCCGGCGCAGAGCCGGGACGCGTGGAACAGGCCCCTATGTCGATGATGGCAGCGCCCTCATCGATGATCTGCCGAGCACGCTGCGCCACAGCCTCCTCCGTCTGAGCACGGCTGTCGGCGTAGAACGAGTCGGGGGTGGCGTTGAGGATGCCCATCACCACCGGCTGGTCCAGGCTCAACAGCTGCCCGCGGATGTTCAGCGTATAGTTCATTGGGGTTGTTTTTGCTTTTGGTGTTTTTTCGTTATATCGTTATCACGTTATATCGTTATCACGTTATAACGTTATTACGACTTCACGTGATAACGTTATAACGTAATAACGTTAAAACATCATTTCGTTATCTCGGTGATGGCCTCGCCGGTGCAGGCATCAGGCTGCTGTATGTGCAGCAGCTGGCACACGGTGGGAGCGATGTCGGTGATGCTCACCTGACGTGACGTGGCTCCCTGTGGCACCTTCCAGCCGTAGAACAGGCAGGGGATGTGAGCGTCGTATGGGTTCCACTCGCCATGTGTGGTGCCCGTGGGCGACGACCATGAGCCATACTCGTAGTAGCCGGGCTTGGGAAAGAAAATGATGTCGCCGGAGCGGCCGGGATAATAGCCCATCATGGCACGGTCGCGCAGCACGGGCGGCAGACTGCTGGTGGCCAAATCCTTATAGACAGCGGCAAACACAATGTCGGGCTCTTTCTCCAGTTCCCATAGGATGTGTTGCTCCATGTTGGAAGTGATAAGTCCCTTTTCGCGTATCTTTTCCCAATTAAGGAAGATACGGTAGTCCATGATGTCGCCAATGTAGCCGCCATCCTCGCCAATGTCGTCGGCAATAGCCTTATAGACACGCTCCTTCATCTCGCCGCTGTTCCAAGGTCCGGCGGCAATCTTATGATCCTGCATGTACTGCCAGTTGTGGGCAGCGCCGTGGTCGGCAGTGAGGAAGACGAGATAGTTGTCTTTGCCCACCTGGTCATCAATAGCTTTGAACAGTCGGGCCAGGTCGCGGTCGAGCTGCAGGTAGGCATCGTCGGTGTTGCGGCCTCGTGTGCCATACTTATGGCCGATGACGTCGGTCTGCGAATAACTCACGCAGAGCATATCGGTCTGGTCGCGCTTGCCCAGTCCCTCACCATGCAGGGCATGGATGGCCATGTCGGTGATGATGGTACCGCAATGTGGCGACAGGCCGATGTCCTCGCCCAGCTTCTTGAACTCCTTGTCCTTGACCAGGTTCTTGTTGTTGTCCGACGCCCACTTCGGCAGTTTGTCCATGTAGTAGGTGGAGGTGACGAAGCATCGGTTCTTCAGGTCGAGCCAGTAGGCGGCGTTGGCGCTATGACCTGCTGGGAAGATGGCGGCGCGATCCTTGTAGCTGACACCGATGACCTTCGACTGGAAGTCGGTATGCAGGCGCAACTGGTCGCCAATGGTGGTGGCAAGCATGTTGCGGGGCGAGCGCTTGCCCTTGTCACTGTCGCTGCCAACGGTCTCTACGCTGTTGTCGGCGCAGCAGTAGGTGTTTTTGCCGTCAATATAGAAGTTGTTGCCGCAGATGCCGTGGAAGGCGGGCGTGGTGCCCGTATAGACTGAGGCATGACCGATGGCCGTTATCGTCGGCACATAGTTGATAAGGCAGTTGTTGCACGAGAAGCCTTTATCAATAAGGCGTTTGAAACCGTCATTGGTGAACTTGTCGTAATAGCGTGAGAGGTAGTCCCACCGCATCTGGTCCACCACAATGCCCACCACGAGGCGGGGCTTTTCGCCAAAGCGCGACTGAGCTGCTGCTGCCAGCGAAAGGCAGCAAAGCATCACGATAATGAAGAATTTTTTCATAGAGAAGGGTATAATTTGTTGCAAAATTACGATTTTCTTTGCAAACGGCCAAGGACTACGCCGAAAAATTCACATAGATTTTTTAACGAGGCGTTTGCACGCAATTTTCCACGCTGTGCAGTTGGCTGAAAAGGATTGTCTTTTTTCAACGGCACAGGCCGCTTTTTTCATTCTTGCCGCCCTATCTTCATCTTTGGGGGCCACCCAAAATTGTCCGAAGGCTTCGGACGCTCCGTCCGAAGGCTTCGGACTCGTTGTCCGAAGGCTTCGGACTGTCTGTCCGGAGGCTTCGGACGATGACTCCGAAATGTAAAGAAAACATGATTATCCGCATGTAGCTGATGGATGCCTTTGCTATCATGTGCTGTCTCAATTATAATTAGACAAACACGTGCTGCCGCAAAAGTAACCTATTCCCCCCCTTGGAAGGGGGGGGCAGGGGGGGATGAAACTTTGCGCAGATGGATCCCCCTCTAACTCCCCCTTTGCAAGGGGGAGAATTGAGTTACCGCAAGCCTTTGCTTGTATTTGTCATGATACATTCTTATGAGGAGTCGGTTTGCTTCTATACAGGCGTGCACACTATCGGGTAATTGCGGATAATCATTAAAGATAATTACGGACAGCTTTAAAATGGCAAAAACCGGTGAGGCTGCACACACATTCAGGCTGAAAAACAGAAAAAAGCACATCCCGTTAACCAAAAGACGGAAACGAGGGAGGACTAGGTTGTCTGCGGGCGAGCCACCGACGCTCCCACGCTGTTCAACCAAACTGCACGAACATTTTTTCACATTTTTCTTGCTCAAAACAAAAAAAGTGTTTATCTTTGCAATTGTTTAGGAAAGAAGTGAAAGTGTATGCAGCAAATTAATTCTCACTTGTCAAGACTGGTACACGACGTGGCCGCTCAGTTAGGCAATCGCGAAGCGCTTATCTACAAGCCCTTCGGCTCAAAGGAGTGGAAGTCGTATTCATGGAACGAGTTCTCGCAGAAGGTCAAGCAGGTGTCCAACGCCCTGCTGAACATGGGTGTGGGTGTGCAGGAGAACATTGGCGTGTTCTCGCAGAACTCCGTGCAGTACCTCTTCACCGACTTCGGTGCCTGGGGCATCCGAGCCGTCACCATACCGTTCTATGCCACCAGCTCCGAACAGCAGATACAGTTCATGATCAACGATGCCCAGATCCGCTTCCTCTTCGTGGGCGAGCAGGCACAGTATGACAAGGCACGCCGCATCTTCCCCACCTGCAAGTCGCTGGAGCGCATCATCGTCTACGACCCCGCCGTCAGCATAGCCGAGGGCGACAAGACCGCCATGCACTTTGACAACTTCCTGCAGCTGGGCAAGGGACTGCCGCGACAGAGCGAGGTGGACAACCTGACACGCGAGGCCACGATGGACGACACGGCCAACATTCTCTACACCAGCGGCACCACCGGCGACTCCAAGGGTGTGGTGCTGAGCTGCGGACAGTATCATGCAGCGATGGAGGCCAACCATAAATGCGTGCCTGTCACCAGCAATGACCGCGTGCTCAACTTCCTGCCGTTCACCCATATCTTCGAGAAGGGCTGGAAGGTGCTCTGCATCACCGTCGGTGCGCGCCTCATCGTCAACACCAACCCCTTGGAGGTGCAGCAGAGCATGCGCGAGACGCATCCCACCTGCATGAGCGCTGTGCCACGCTTCTGGGAGAAGGTCTATCACGGTGTGTTAGAGAAGATTGAGAACAGCAGCGCCGTGAAGCGGAAACTGTTCAAGCACGCCCTTGAGGTGGGACGCCGCCACAACATCGAATACCTGTCGCACGGCAAGCGTCCGCCCGTCAATCTGCACATGGAATACGTGCTGCTGAACAATACGGTCTTCTCGCTGGTGCGCAAGGAGCTGGGCTTGGAGAACGCCAACTTCTTCCCCACAGCCGGAGCCACCGTTGCCCCGCAGGTCGAGGAGTTTGTTCACAGCATCGGCATCAGCATGGATGTGGGCTACGGTCTCACCGAGTCACTGGCCACCGTCAGCTGCGATCACTTGGACAAACCCTTCACCGTAGGCTCCGTAGGCCGTCCCATTGATGGCCTCGACGTGAAGATCAGCGACGAGGGCGAGATTCTCCTCAAAGGCCCGACCATCACGAAAGGCTACTACAAGCGCGACGACCTGACGCGACAGGCCTTCACCGCCGACGGCTATTTCCGCACGGGCGACGCCGGCTATCTGCAAGACGGCGAGCTGTTTCTCAAGGAGCGCATCAAAGACCTCTTCAAGACCAGCAACGGCAAGTACATCGCCCCGCAGATGATTGAGTCGAAGCTCATCGTCGACAAGTATATCGATCAGGTGGCCATCATCGCCGACCAAAGGAAATATGTGTCGGCACTCATCGTGCCCGACTACCATCTCTTGGAGGAGTATGCCCGCTCGCATCAGATTGTCTTCACCGACCTGCGCGACCTTTGCCAGAACGAAAAGATACACGAGATGCTGATGGAGCGCATCGACACGCTGCAGCAACAGCTGGCGCAGTATGAGCAGGTGAAGCGCTTCACCCTCCTACCCCACCCCTTCTCTTTGGAGCGCGGCGAACTGACCAACACGCTGAAGATCAAGAGGCGCGTGCTGAATGAGAATTATCGCAAAGAGATAGAGCTGATGTACGCATGAGATTAGTAACAGGGACGAGTGCGTTGCTGCATTTTCTGGTCGACGGGCTTTGTGTCTGTTGCTTTTATCTCTTGCTTTCAGCCTACGGCGGCATGGTGCTGGTAGGCGCTTTTATATTATATAATGTGTTGGCTTTTCTGACACAGCCTTTAACGGGCATGATGGCCGACCGTCCCCGTCTGCTGCCGCTGCTATTGCCGCTGTCGGTGGTGCTCTTGGCTGTAGGCGTCGTGCTGGCCTCTCTTCTGCTGGCCAGCGCTCCTCCTGCCTCCCGCCTCTCGACCCTCACCACGTTCATCATCGCCCTTCCCTTGGGCTTAGGCAACTCGCTGTTCCACGTCTGGGGCGGCAAGACGGTGGCGGTAGCGACAGGCAACGACCCGCGCGCCCTGGGTGTCTTCGTCTCTACAGGAGCCTTCGGCCTCGCCGTAGGCATGGTGCTGCATGCCTGGTGGCTGCTCTATACTTTTTTGGCAATGATAGCCGTCACGGCTGCCGTAGGGCTTATGAGTCCTATGAGACCTATAAGTCCTATAAGACCTATAAGTCCTATAAGACCTATAAGTCCCATAAGGCCTATAAGACCTATAAGTCCTATAAGTCCCATAAGTCCCATAAGCCCCATAAGCCCCTGGCTGCTGTGGGGGAGCTTGCTCTTGCTCATGGGCTTTGTGCTGCTCCGCTCGTTCTTAGGCGAGACGTTCACGGCCGGTGTGGCGAAGGGCGGCGCGATGGCGCTGCTCATCGGCGGCGTGGCGATGGTGGGCAAGGCACTGGGCGGCTTTGTGGCACACGGCTTCGGACTGCTGACCGCCTTTGGCTTTGCCTTGGCGGGCACCATCGTCTGCCTGATGCTGAAGAGCGCCGTACCAGAGCTGTGGCTCATAGGACTCCTGTTCATCAACGGCACCATGGCGGTGACACTCTGCTGGGCCAACAAAGCCATGCCGGGACGCGAGGGACTGGCTTTCGGACTCTTGGCTGCTGCCCTCATGCCCGGCTATATGCTGGCGATGGCGGGCGCTGAGACGTCTTTCATCGTGCCACGCCTGCTCATGGCGCTCCTGCCCACTGTTGTCATCGAACTGGCTGTGCTATGGATGCTGCGCGAGCGCCGTGGCGACGTGCTCGCCTCATCGGTGGTGGTCAATATCCTCACCAACATTCCCCTGAACATCTTCATCATCTACGTCAGCGGCTCCTGGACCGCCATCATCATCGGCGAAGTGCTGGTGCTGTTGGTGGAGATGCTGTGGTACAGATACTTCGTGGGCGAATGGCGCCGTGCCTTCATCTACAGCTCACTGTGCAATGCCATCAGCTTCCTCATCGGCGTATTGGTGCAGCTTTTCATCATGCTCAAGAATATCATCCAATAAACCATTAAAATAAAGACACGATTATGCTTAGACTATTAGCCGACGTCCTTCCCATTGATCCCGCTGAGTACGAGAGACGTATCAAGGTTCTCCGCGAAGTGGTTGTCGACACCGTCGATACCGTCGCAGGTGTAGGTCAGGAATTTACCAACAATGTACAAAGCGGCAGCGGCAACAGCCTCCCCTGGATTCTGGGTGCCATAGCCGCCGCACTTATTGCGCTCGGGTTCTGCATCTTCATGGTGCGAGCCAACAGAGCTGCCACACCGGCCATCAGCTGACCGTGCTGGCCCGCCCCGATTTCCCCCTCACAGAGAGGAAGCGGGCTTGTAAGTAGTAGGTCTGCCTGCTTTTAACTTGAGAATCTTTTCCGTCCCGTCATACAACAGACGGACGGAACTGTTGCGTTTTGCTTTGACGGTGGCTTCTTTCAGGCGACCGTTTTGCCATTGCATGTCTACCTCATAGCCGCCACGGGCACACAAGCCCTTCACCTCGCCGTCGGCCCACTGTGAGGGCAGAGCGGGCAGCAGCTCGACAACAGCAGTGCCGTCATCACCGACCCTGCTCTGCAGCAGCATCTCGCACACACCCGCCGTTCCGCCGAAGTTGCCGTCAATCTGGAAAGGCGGATGCGCATCCATCAGGTTCGGATAAGTGCCGCCGCCAGGTCTGCGGCGGTCGGGGCCGCGATACTGGTCGGGGCTGACGTAGGTGAGCAGCTTCTGGTAGATGTGGAAGGCCTGCTCAGCGTTGTGCAGACGTGCCCACAGGTTGATGCGCCAGCCAGTGCTCCAGCCCGTTGTCTTGTCGCCTTTCTGTTCCAGAGTCTTTGCGCAGGCAGCAAGGAGGGGATGCGGCGATGCCGCATCATACAGCAAGCTCAAATGGTGACCGGGGAAGAGACCGATGAGGTGGCTCTGGTGGCGATGGTGCGGGTCGTAGTCGCGCCAGTCGTGATACCACTCATTCAGGTCGCCCTCGCTGCCGATGGTGTAGGGATGCAGCCTGTTGAGGGCAATTTGCAGAGGCAGGCAGTCATCGACCAAGCCGGTGCTGGTTTTCTTGCTGGTCGAGTGCTGCTCCAAGATGTGGTGTGCAGCAATCGTGTTAGTAAACAACTCGCGGACGATGGCCAGGTCGGCCGTGCCGCCGTAGCACGTCATACCGTGATAGCCCTTGTCGGTGACGTATTCGTTCTCGGGCGAGGTGCTGGGGGCTGTTATCAGTTCCTGCGGGTTGTTGGGGTTCTCTACAAGCCAGTCAAGGCAGAAGTCGGCCGCCCCTTTCATCAGCGGGTAGGCCACAGTACGCAGGTAGTCGATGTCTTGCGTAAAGAGATACTTCTCCCACAGCGACTCCACAAGCCAGGCGCCGCCCATCGGCCAGTTGGCCCATTCCGGTTTCTCGTTCTTCTCACCCACGGGGTTGGCCATTGCCCAGATGTCGCTGTTGTGACCGGCCTGCCAGCCGCGGTGGATGCCGTAGTAGTTCTCGGCGGTGTAGCGCCCGTTCTCGGCCAGCGCCTTGACGAAGCCGTCTAAGGGCATCGCCATCTCGGCCAGGTTGCAGTTGAAGGCGGGCCAGTAGTTCTCCTCCAAGTTGATGTTGATGGTGTAGTTGCCGCGCCACGGTGCCCACTGATGCGGATTCCACAGACCCTGCAGATTAGCAGGCACGGCGGGAGTGCGCGAGCTGCCGATGAGCAGGTAACGGCCGTACTGGAAGTAGAGCGTCTCCAAGTAGCGGTCGGCCTCGGTGTGCCCCGTGTTGTAGGCCTTGACAAGGGAGTCGGTGGGGAGACCGTCACAGTGAGACGGCATAGCTGACAGGCTGAGGGAAGTACGGGTGAAGAACTGACGGTAGTCGGCGATGTGGCGTGCGCGTACCTGCTCATAGGTGACGTTCTGTGTGTGCCAGGCGCGGTTGGCGGCCAGTTCGATGTAAGGCTTGCCCTCTCTCACGGGATGGCGGTCGAAGCCATTGAAACTGGTGGCGTTGACGATATAGACGGTGGCCACGCTGACATCCTGCAGGCGCAGCGTCGAATCGGCACTGACCACCTGGCCGTCCTTGTGGTCCACACGCACAATGGTGCAGAAATGGATGGTGCTCTGCTCATCGCCGTCGGCATGGCCTGTCATCGTCAGCTGTCCGCGGGTTGCCTTTGTCTTGTGCGGCAGGATGGAGTTCAGCTTCAGCTCGAGGTTGAGCTGCTTCGGCTTCGATGCCGTCAGGCGGATGGCGATGAGGCTGTCGGGAGCCGAGGCTAAGTATTCGCGGCAGTAGCTCACATCACCTATCTTATAATACGTGCGCGCGAGGGCGGAGTCGAGGCTCAGCTCGCGGCGGTAGCCGGTGGGTTGCCACTCATTTGTAACAGTCGGGACGATGCGCAGTGTGCCGAGGGGCTGATAGTAGCAGGAGTTGTGGCCCTGCACGTGCAGCTGGAGGGAGTCGGCCAGGCGGTAGTCCTCGTAGAAGAGGGCCTTGCGGATGCTGGAAATCCAGCGCGAGGCGCCAGCGTCCTCCTGTCGGTCAATGGGCTGGCCCGTCCACAGCGTGATGTCGTTCAGCTGCACGATGTCATGGGCAGGGTCACTGTAGACAAGGGCGCCGAGACGCCCGTTGCCGATGGGCAGGGACTCCTCGAAATAGGTGGCGGGCTTGTCAAACCAAAGCCTCATCGGAGGCTGCGCAGCCTGCGTGCCGATGGTCGTCAGGCAGGAGAAAAGAAGTAAAAGTCGTTTCATGCCACAAAGTTACTCTTTTTTTTCATCTATCAGCAATAAAATGAAAAAAACTTCGTAAATTTGCAAACGAAAATCTACTAAAACGATGAAGAAGCTTATAAAAAGCCTGTTACTGCTGATGCTGCCAATGGTTGCCTTGGCAAAAGTGAGCGTGGAAAACCTCAGAGTGGAGAACCTCGTGGAGCCGTTGGGCATCGGCACGGCGACGCCGCACTTCTCGTGGATCATCACCAGCGATGAGCGCGACGTGGTGCAGACGGCCTACCACCTCATTGTCAGCAACGGCGACAAAGAGGTGTGGAACAGCGGCGTGGTCAACAGTGCCCAACAGCTATGGATAGTCTACGGCGGCACACCCCTACGCTCGGCCACTCACCTGACATGGCGCGTCAAGGTGACGACGAACAAAGGTGAGACGGAGTGGAGCGCCCCGCAGCGCTTCAGCATCGGCCTGCTGACCGAAAGCCAGTGGGGCGGACGGTGGATAGGACTGGAACAGCTGCAGGAGGGCGAGGTCAGCGGAGAGGTGCACAGCCGCCTGGCAGCACGCTACCTGCGGCAGACATTCCGCCTGAACGGTAAGCCGGTGAAACGCGCCACGGCCTACGTCACCGGTCTCGGCTTCTACCGGCTCTTCGTCGGCGAAACGGAGGTGGGCGCCGACGATGTGCTGAAGCCCGCACCCTCGGATTACCGCAAGACCATCTACTACAACACCTACGACGTCACCGACTGCATGGCCGACAGTTTTGCTGTAGGCATCATCCTCGGCAACGGCAAATATTTTGCTCCCCGTCAGGACAAGCCCTACAAGAACACCACCTTCGGTCTGCCGAAATGCCGCATGAACATCATCGTGGAGTATGCCGACGGCACCACGCAGCGATTGGCGACCGACGAGAAATGGCGCATCACCGCCAGCGGCCCCATCTGTGCCAACAACGAGTACGACGGCGAGGAATACGATGCCCGCCGCGAGCTCACCGGCTGGCTCACCACCGGCTACGACGACAGCGCCTGGCTTCCCGCACAGCGCACCGCCATCCCACAAGGCACGCTGACAGCCCAGATGATGAGTCCTATGAATCCCATAAGACCTATAAGTCCTATAAGACCCATAAGTCCCATAAGTCCCATAAGACCCACCACCTACGACTTCGGCCAAAACATGGCGGGCTGGGTGAGCTTCCTGCCCACTGGCCGCGAGGGCGACACCATCCGTGTGCGATACGCTGAGCGCCTCAACGACGACGGCACCCTCTATACCGACAACCTGCGCAACGCCCGCTCAGAAGACATCTACGTTTGCAACGGCCATGAGGCAGCGCCGTGGCGTCCGTCTTTCGTCTACCACGGCTTCCGCTACGCAGAGATTAGCGGCCCAGCCAAGGACATCAAAGCCTGGCCCGTCAGTGACCGTATGGAGCAGACGGGCACCTTCGTGTGCAGCGACACCATCCTGAACAAAGTGGTGGAGGCTGCCCGCTGGGGCATCATGTCTAACTACAAGGGAATGCCCGTGGACTGTCCGCAGCGCAACGAGCGCCAGCCGTGGCTCGGCGACCGCACCGTAGGCGCCCTGGGCGAGAGCTTCCTCTTCGACAACGAGCGGCTGTACACCAAGTGGATGCGCGACATCTGCGAGAGCCAGCGCGCCGACGGTGTCTTCAGCGACGTGGCACCCGCCTTCTGGAACTACTACAACGACGATGTGACCTGGCCCGCCGCACTGCCGTTTATCTGCGACATGCTCTACCGGCAGTACGGCAACACGCAGCCCATCATCGACAGCTATCCGCATATCAAGCTGTGGCTTAGCCATTTGCTCAGCGAGGGTCTGCGCGACGGCCTCATCACGAAAGACAAATACGGCGACTGGTGTATGCCCCCTGAGAAGCTGGAACTCATACACAGCCAAGACCCTGCGCGGCAGACCGACGGCACGCTCATCGCCACGGCCTACACCATCCGCAGCCTGCAGCTGATGGAGCAGTTTGCGCAGATGCAGCAACTGGATGAGGCAGGCTATTGGCGCCAGCAGCGAAAACAGCTGACGGAAGCCTTCAACCGCCGCTTCCTACACGTAAAGACAGGCAGCAGCCCGCGCCCTGGCCACACGCTCTTCCCCGACAGCACTTTCTATGACAACAACACCGCCACGGCCAACCTCTTGCCGGTGGCCTTCGGCATCGTGCCGCCAGAGCATAAGGACGAGGTGATGAAGAACGTGGTGAAGAAAATCTTTGAGGACGACAAAGGCCACATCACCAGCGGTGTCATCGGCATCTCGTGGCTGATGCGCACGCTGTCGGAAAACGGCTACCCCGACGTGGCCTTCCACCTGGCCACACAGAAGACCTACCCGTCATGGGGCTACATGACAGAGAACGGTGCCACCACCATCTGGGAGCTGTGGAACGGCGACAAGGCCAACCCCGCCATGAACAGCGGCAACCACGTGATGCTGCTCGGCGACCTGCTGACCTGGTGCTTTGAGTCACTTGCAGGCATCAAAGGCTCCTCCGTAGGCAGAGGCACCGCCTCTGCAATAACGCTTTCCCCTGACTTCACCATCCAAGACTGCTTCAACGTCGACGCCACCTACCGCACCCCCTACGGCCTCATCGTCAGCAAATGGAAGAAGACGCTGCAACAGCTGCACTGGGAGGTCACCATCCCCTGCAACACCCGCGCCACCGTCGTCCTTCCCTCAGGCGAGCAGCGCGAGATAGGCTCCGGCAGCTACACCTTCGACGTGCCCATCGCCACCAGCGACGAGCGCATCGTGAAGGACGAGTTCCTCTACGAGACGGCAACCTTCGCATCGCCGCACGCCGCCACCATCGTGGAGACACGCCGCGGCGACCTTGTGGCAGCCTATTTCGGCGGCACCTACGAGCGCAACCCCGACTGCTGCATCTGGGTGAATATCAAGAAGAAAGGAAAAGGCGAATGGAGCGTCCCCATCCTCGCTGCCGACGGCATGGTGGACGGCGAGAAGACGGCCTGCTGGAACCCTGTGCTGACAGAGATGCCCAACGGCGAGCTGTGGCTCTTCTACAAGGTGGGAAAGAGCGTAGCCGACTGGACGGGCTGGCTGACAAAGTCGAAGGACGGCGGACGCACATGGAGCAAGGGCGAGCGGCTGCCCGACGGATTCCTCGGACCCATCAAGAACAAGCCTTTGCTGTTGAACGGCAAGCTGCTGTGCGGCTCTTCAACCGAAGGCAAAGGCTGGCGGTTCCATGTAGAGATCTACGACCTGAAGACCAAAAAATGGCAATACGTAGGGCCTGTTGAGTCGACGCTGGCCACACCGACGGTGCAGCCCGACACGCTGACGCCGATAGACTGCATACAGCCGTCGTTCCTGCAACTGAAAGACGGGCGGCTGCAGGTGCTGATGCGTACCCGCAACGGCAAACTGGCCACCTCGTTCAGCAGCGACGAGGGCCAGACATGGACGCCCGTGACCCTGACTGATGTGCCCAACAACCAGAGCGGCACCGACGCTGTGACGTTGCATGACGGTCGTCATGTGCTCATCTACAACAACTTCGAGACGCTGCCCGGCACGAAGAAAGGCCCCCGCACGCCGCTCAGCCTCGCCATCTCCGACGATGACGGCAAGACCTGGCGCCATATCCTCACATTAGAGGACTCGCCCGTAGGCCAGTATTCCTACCCCGCCATCATCGAGGGCCGCGACGGCACCCTCCACATGGTCTACACATGGCGGCGTAAGCGCGTGGCGTACAAACAGGTGATATTACCTACTACCAATAACCGTTAACGGTTATTGGTTAACGGTTATTGGTTATTGTTTAACGGTTATTGTTTATTTTACCTTCGTGGCGCGGATGAAGTAAAGGATAAGCAGGACGTAGGCTATCAGGGCCAATACTTCCGACAGCGGATTCATCATCCACGACTCACTGATGAAGTTCAGGTTGCCGAAGCGCATCAGGGCACTGATGACACCCATCAAGGCTCCGCCGGCAATGAAGCCAGAGGCGATGAGCGTGCCACGCTCGCCGCGTGCCTCGTTCACGGCCTTGTCCTTCGAGCGCGTCGTTACATACCAGCTGATGGCACCGCCCACGACGAGCGGGGTGTTCAGCTCCAAGGGGATGAACATGCCCAGGGCCACGGCCAGGGCGGGCATCTTGCAGAAATTGATGATCAGTGCCAGCGCAGCACCGATGGCGTAGAGCAGCCAGGGAGCGCCCTCACCGCTCATCACAGGGTCGATGACGGCAGCCATGGCGTTAGCCTGCGGTGCCGAGAGCTGTCCGCTGGTGAAGCCGTAGGTCTCGTTGAGCAGCATGATGACGCCGCCAACGGTCAATGCCGAGACGAGCGTGCCGAGGAATTTCCACGACTCCTGCTTCTTCGGCGTCGTACCCAGCCAGTAGCCAATCTTCAGGTCGGTGATAAACGCGCCGGCCATCGACAGTGCCGTGCACACCACGCCGCCCATGATGAGCGCTGCCACCATGCCGCTGGTGCCGCTGAGGCCCACAGCCGACAGCACGACGGAGGCGAGGATGAGCGTCATCAGCGTCATGCCGGACACAGGATTAGAGCCCACAATGGCGATGGCATTGGCCGCCACCGTGGTAAACAGAAACGCGATGAACGTCACCACGAGGATGGCCACCACGGCAAACATCAGGTTGTGCATCACACCGAGCCAGAAGAAGATGAACGACACCAGCAGCGCCACGATGGCTGCAATAGCGATGAACTTAAAGGACAAGTCTTTCTGCGTACGCTGAGTCACCGCCTCAGCCGAAGCGCTGCCCTTCAGCTCCTTGCCCGCCAAAGAGACGGCGCTCTTGATGATGCCCCACGACTTCACGATGCCGATGATGCCGGCCATGGCGATGCCGCCGATGCCTATCGAGCGGGCGTATGTCTTGAAAATCATTTCGGGCGACATCTCGCCGACGGTCTGCGACACGCTGACACCGCCGATGTTCAGCACCGTGTCGTGAAACAGCAGCGACATGCCCGGCACGATGAGCCACCAGACAGCCAGCGAGCCCAAGCAGATGAACAGCGCATACTTCAGGCCGATGATATAGCCCAGACCGAGTACGGCGGCGCCAGTGTTCAACTTGAACAGCAGTTTCGTCTTCTCCACCACGACGTCGTAGCCATTGATGATGTTTGTCGTCACCACCTCGTTCCACCAGCCGAAAGTGGCCACGATGAAGTCGTACAAGCCGCCGATGAGTCCTGCGAGGATGAGGGGCTTGGCCTGGTCGCCGCCCTTTGCTCCGCTCACCAGCACCTGTGTCGTTGCAGTGGCTTCGGGGAAGGGATATTTGCCGTGCATGTCCTTCACGAAATACTTGCGGAAGGGGATGAGGAACAGGATGCCGAGGATGCCACCCAAGGCCGAGGCCATAAACACCTGCAGGAACGAGGCCGACATCTCTTCACCGTACTTTGCCTGAAGGATGTAGATGGCAGGCAGGGTGAAGATGGCTCCGGCCACGACGGCTCCCGAGCAGGCGCCGATGCTCTGTATGATGACGTTCTCGCCCAGTGCTTTGTTGCGCTTGGCGGCGGTGCTCACGCCGACGGCGATGATGGCAATGGGAATGGCGGCTTCGAACACCTGGCCCACCTTCAGGCCTAAATAGGCAGCGGCGGCCGAGAAAAGCATGGCCATCAGCACGCCCCACGTCACCGACCACGTATTCACCTCGGGATACTGACCGCGCGGTGACATCAGCGGTTCGTATTCCTCTCCTTCTTTCAGCTCGCGGAACGCATTCTCCGGCAGCTGGGTCTTGATTTCTTCCATATCAAAAGTTTAGATTATTTCTGTGAACGTTGGCTTCGCTCTGTGAAGAACTTTCAGGAGTTAAAGGAGTTAAAGGAGTTAAAGGAGTTAAAGACAAATGACTCTCCATGAAAAGCCTTTGTCTCTTGGTTGAAATCCATAGCAAAGCTATTGTCTTTAACTCCTTTAACTCCCTTAACTCCTTTAACTCCAAAACTTGCGAAAGTTGAATTAGATTATTTCTGTGAACGTTGGCTCTCTGTCTCTTTACGCTTCCACTTGTAGTAGCGGTCCACGAAGTCTATCTGTTCGCGGTTGGGCACCATGATGAGCGAGGCACCGTTGCTGAACTGCATCGTAGTGGCTTTGTCCTTGTCAAACGACGGCCAGTAAGGCAGGCCCTTGCCGTTGGGGTTGCCCGTCTTGGCGAAGTTCACCCAATACTGCTGGATGATTTCGGCCACAGCAGCCTCATGCGGATATTTGTCGGGCTGTGAGAGAAACTCATTGTTCAGATACATGATGTCATCGGCATGGGCCACACCCTTGCGATGCGGGTCACGTGAGAAACTGCGCGTCGACGGCTGAGCCAGATAGGCAGCGTAGGCCTTGCTCTTGCCCGTCTGCGACTGCAGGCTCACCCATGCGAATGACGGCCAGGCAAAGCCCATGTCACGAAACGCATCAGCATGGCCGTGCCAGGCCTCGTCGTTGGTGTTGCCGGGATAAACCTTCAGAGCCTCGTCGGCATAATCGCCGAAGATATGACGCACCTGCTTCTGATAGTCCTCTGCCTTGATGTTGCCAGGAGTAAAGAGGGCACCCTCGTCGCTGTTGGTCATCACGATGACGGGCACGTCGTTATATTCGCCACGCTCATAGAGACGGTACTGGTCGTCGCAGATGACATAGCCGTCGACGCAAGGCCAAAAGCCTGCGAAACCCACATTGCCGTCGCAGAGTGCCATTGCATCCATCTTGCGCATCTGCTTGATGTTCTTCTTCTTTAAGTGTTTCTGGAAGGCGAGGCCCTGCTGTTCGGCACCTTTCTGCGAGGCATCCAGGCCCAAGCTGCGCGGCTGGTCGCTCCAAGGGGCGAATGAGCCGCCGCTATGGCTGATGACAGCGCGGAAAAGGCCCTTGGCCAAGGGCGAGGCGCAAAGCATGCTGCAGCTGATGGCACCTGCCGACTCGCCGAAGATGGTCACCTTCGTGGGGTCGCCGCCGAAGTTTGCGATATTGCGCTGCACCCACTGCAGGGCGTAGATCTGATCCAGCAGGCCATAGTTGCCAGAGTGTCCGTCGGGCGATTCCTTGGTAAGCTCCGGATGCGCCATGAAGCCTAAGGCGCCTGTGCGGTACTCGATGCTGACGATGACCACGCCGCGACGGGCCAGACTCGTCCACAGGTCGCCGCCATACCATTCCGACTGGAATCCGCCGCCGTGAATCCACACCATCACGGGCAGGCGGTCGGTGGCAGACTTCGCTGGCGTAGCGATACCGAGATACAGACAGTCCTCGCTCATCCTGTCTGCCGTGCGCCCAGGACGGGTGGGCTGTGGCGGAAGCGGCCCGAACTGATTGCAAACTCTCACGCCCTCCCATGCCTTAGCGGGTTGCGGAGCCTTCCAGCGCAGGTCGCCCACAGGCGGTGCAGCGTATGGGATAGCGCGATAGACAGCCAGGTCACTGCCGTCAAGGATTCCTTCCACTTCGCCCGTTTCCACGTGCGTTCTCGTCAGCGGCTGCTGAGCTGCCACTGTCACACCCATCAGTAGCACCAAAGCTACCATCAACCATTGTCTCTGTTTCATAGGTCGCAAAGATTCGATGTTTGTTTGGGTGCAAAGTTACAACATTCTCATGTTCTTTGGGGTTGAGCGACTATTAAATATTCTTAATTGTTAGTTGTATGCGTTGCCTGAACGGCGCCGCTCGGCTCTGCCACTTGGCTCATCCAAGAACGCAAATATCCGCAATAAAACGCAAATGTTCGAGCTGTGAGGTTGGAATAAGACATAGTTACGTCGCTATCTATGTGAGTTGATACCGCTACGCGGCCTGAGAAAAAACAAATAAAAACAAATAAAAACAAGAAAAACAAATTGGGAAAAAGGTTATCACCTTGACCGCCGCAGGGACCACGTGAGGCACTCCCCTCTTGAACCCTGCCCTTACGTGGAGGGGCAGGGGTGGGGTCTGTAATGTCAGTAATTTCCTGTCAGCGAAGAGTGGGGGCGAAGAAGTTTCAGCGAAGAGTGGGGGCGAAGAGTGGGCTGCAAAGAAGTGGCAGCAATGAAGTGGCAGCAATGAAGTGGCAGCAAAGAAGTGGCAGCAAAGAAGTGGCAGCAAAGAAGTGGCAGCAAAGAAGTGGCAGCAAAGAAGTGGCAGCAAAGAATATTACAGACATTACAGACCCCACCCCCAACCCCTCCCCTTGAAGGGAGGGGATGGCTGCGCATTGAGCTACGCGAAGGGCAAGGCGCAGGGAAAAGTCCCGAAGGGACGACAGAACTCGGGTAATGAACTGACCTGTTTCGCGCCATAACTATGTCAATCCATCCGTACAGCATGTGTCTTTTTGCCATCAGGGGCTTTTATGCAAAAGTTTCCTGCCGAGAAACCTTTGGTTTCCTGCCGAGAAACCGATGGTTTCTCGGCAGGAAACTTTTAAAACCCATGTTGCCTTGAAACTGCAGGATTCTCACATGGGTGGAAATCCATAGAAAAGCTATTGTCCCAAATTGTTTTTATTTGTTTTTCTTGTTTTTATTTGTTTTTTCTAAATCCGCTTAGCGGAACAAACTGACCTAATTAGCGACGTAACCATGTCATCATTCCATCCGCGCAGCACGGAATAATGCAGACCCCACCACTCGCTCGGCCGCACTCGACTAAAGGTCGCTTGCTACCGAAGGGGCGCAAGAAGGACGCTTGTAAGGCAAGAACCCCTCCCCGTAAGGGCAGGGGTCAGGAGGGGAGGGCTGCGCATTGAGCTACGCGGCGGGCAAGGTGATAGCTGATTACTAAACGAGTTACTTACTGCTCTGGCTTCATCACATCGTGGCACTTCACCGTGTACTGCTTGGCGAGCCTGTAAGGTGCTGTAGCGCGTATGTCTTCTGCGCTGGCACCGAAGGCGACGGTGTAACTGCCGGGCGCTGCCTCCCATGCCTGCGTGGCCTCGTTATAAGAAGCCAGGTCGTAGAGAGAGACTGGCATGGTGAATGTCTCGCTCTGGTTGGGCTGCAACTCGCGCGTCTTGGCAAAAGCCTTCAGCTCGCAGGCAGGCTTCTCTAAGCCGCCGGCGGGGGCGCTGACGTATAGCTCGACGACCTCCTTGCCTGCCCTCTGGCCAGTGTTGGTGACGGTGACAGAGGCGATGAGACCCTCCTTCGTTGCTTTCACCACGGGCTTGCCGGTCAGCACGTCGGCCACTGAGTAGCCGCCCTCCTGTCCCGGTTGCCAGGCGAGGAGGATGGCATCGGGCATGGCCTTCCACGATGCGGTCTCGATGACATTGCCCATGTTGAGCACGACGACGGGCTTGCCTGCCAGATGGAAAGCTCATGCGACTGAAAGTTACGAAAAATAGCCGAATAATCAGCCCATTTTTTGAAAAATATCGCAATTTACCCGTAAATAAAGGCAAAACGAGGAAGAACGAGGAAGGGCAAAAAAGAGGGTAACGCAAAATATGGAGGATTGGTGAAGGAGTTAGGAGTCATATTTGTATGGTTTTAAAAGTGAATACCCCGTGAACGACGCTTGTGCATACCAAAGTCCAGCCTTAATATATTCAAAAAGATTGGGGCGAGTGCAACATAATTCCAAAAAGTTTCGTATCTTTGCACCCGTTAGGACTTTAAAACAATATAGACAGAAAGATTATGGAACAAGTGAGGACTCCGTTGAATGCTGCTCAGATGGATTTCCTGCAGTTGCTGGGACACATCAAAACCATAGAGGAACTGGAAGAATTAAGTCAGGTCGTCAGTGACTTTTATGCTCGCAAGGCTGAGGAAGGCATGAATCGTCTTTGGGAAACCGGCCAGTGGAGTAAGGAGAAAGACGAGGAAATGATGAGGACACATCTTCGCACACCATACAAATATGCCAAGTAACAAGATAGTCCTTGACACGAATTCCTTTTGCCGCCGGAGCCACTTACATCGTGTCGGATGATTCTCATTTCAGTGTCCTGCGCGACATTACATTCCCCCAGCTGCTGGTGCTCAGGCTGAAAGAGTTTCTGGAGGCGTTGCAGAAGGAGGACAAATAAAGAGCGGATAGACAAAACGCAAGAGCGGGAAGCCATGCCGACAACCTCAGCCTTGGCTTCCCGCCCTTACGTTGATTGGAACCCTGTCCTTTGATTACAGCTTAAATCTCCAAATTTGTCTGTTACCTGCTTTACCACCACGGTCAGAGACAAAGTAAATCTATACGTCCGCCACAAGATGCATTGCGACGGGATTTTTTGAAAAAAATGATGGCGGCAAAGCCTCGACTGTTATTTGAACAGCAGCTGGGCAAACTGATAGAGGCTGCGACGCCAGGTCTGCCACTCGTGGGCTGTACCCGGTGAGACGTAGCTGTGGGCGTTGATGCCGATAGCTTTCAGGTTGTCGGCGGCCTTGCCTACGCTGTTGTCGCCCTCGGCCATACGGGTCTCCTTGCCACCGGCACTCATGAAGAGCACCTTGTTGGTCTTCTTGAAGTCGGCTGCATCCTTCAGCTCATCGGTGTTGAAGGTGCCACCGCTGAACATACCCACATAGGCGAACGTCGTGGGATTGGCCAGCGTGATGCTGTGCGTCTGCATGCCACCCATCGACAAGCCGGCCATGGCGCGGTGCTCGGTGTCGGCTATCACGCGGTAGTTCTTCTCCACCATCGGAATGATGTCCTTGATGAGCACATCCTGGAAGGCGTTGAAACCGCCGAAGCCACGGCGCGGACCACCCTGTCCGGGTCCCTGAGGACGCTGTCCGCCCTGGGGACGAGGACCGCCAAAGCCGCCCTGCTCACCCGGGCGACGGACGTCGAGGCCATTGTCCATGAAGATGACAAACGGCACGGCCTTGCCCCCGGCTATCAGGTTGTCCATGATGATGCCCGTCTTGCCCTGAGCGCTCCAGCCCGTCTCGTTCTCGCCCATGCCATGCTGCAGATAGAGCACGGGGAACTTCTTGGTGGGGTTCTGATAATACTCGGCAGGCAGGTAGATATATCCGTGACGCATCTTCTCGGTCACCGTCGACCAGTAATAGACCTCATTGACCGAGCCCTGTGGCACGTTCTTCACCGTGTAGAACTCCTCGTCGGCAGCGGGAACGTCGATGCCGCTGCCCCAACGGCTGGCGCCATAGAAGTATTTGCTGCCTGGATCGGGCACAGAGGCACCGTCGATGTTCAGCTGATAGTAGTGGAAGCCCTCGTCCTGAGGCTCCGAGGTGCCCGTCCAGACGCCGTTCTCGTCCTTGGTCATCTCATAGATCTTGCCGGCGATGTCGAGTCCCACAAAGCTTGCCTTGGGTGCAGATATCTGCGCACGGACCATGCGCTGCGAGTTCACCATAGGGTACTGCCTGCCGTCCTGGTTGGTCGTTGCGGGCTTGAAATCTTCCACCACGTTTGCAACAACTGAAGGAACGACAGGATTCTGTCTGGGTGCACCAAACTGTGCTGACACCGTCAAGCATGACAGCGCCATCAACGAAAGAATAATTTCCCTCATAAGTTCATGTTTTTTTTGAATAGTTTGAATAACTTTCGCATATTTTGACGTCATCCTCTAAGAAGGGTGCAATGCGGCACACAATTGTTATAGAACATTAACATTTCTGGCGGCAGAATATCAGAATTGCTACGCGCCACCCGAGAAAGATCCGCAGGCTTCGGAAAAACAAATAAAAACAAGAAAAACAAATAGAAACAATTGGGGCCACAAAAAAGCTCCTCGCAAGAAAACCAGTAGCGATTTCCTTGCGAGGAGCTTAAAGACACGTGATGCCGAAGGATTACTTGATGCCCAGCTTGGCTTTCACCTGTGCTGTGACATCGGTAGAGAGCGTTGTGCTGATGTAGGGTATGCCAGCAGCGAGGTCCATGATGTAGACGTACTGCCCCTCCTGTCCTATGGCCTGGATGGCTTCACGCACCTTCTGTGTGATGGCCTGCATCTTGTCCTGCTGAGCCTTGGCCAGAGCCTGACGGTTGCTCTCGTAAGCCTCCTGGATGCGCTGGTAGAGATCCTGCAGCTCCTGGTTGCGGCGCTGCTTGATGTTCTCAGGCAGCGAGGCTTCCTCTTTCTCAAAGGCCTCGGCCTTCTTCTGCAGCTCTTCCTGCATCTGCTTCAGCTCGGCGTCGTATTGCTCACTCAACTTCTTCAAATCGTTCTGTGCCGTGGTGAATTCAGGCATAGCAGTGATGACGGCCTCTGAATCGCAGTGACCAAACTTCTGGGCTGATGCGGTAGCAAAACCGCAGATGGCGCAAATAGCGCAAATAATAAATTTTTTCATTCTTTTTTTGTTTTCGTTATTATTTATTTCGTTATTACGTTATCACGGTATTACGTTATCACGCTTTCTCGTTATTACGTTATCACGTTATTACGTTATTACGCTTTTTCGTTATCACGTTATCACGTTATTACGTTATCACGCTTTTTCGTTATTACGTTATCACGTTATTACGTTATCACGACCATTATTAATAGGAATAACCCAGCTTGCGCAGCACTTCGTCGCTGATGTCAATCTTGGGCGAGCCGAAGATGATGCCTGTGTCGCTGGCGCGGTCGAGGACGAGCTGATAACCGCGCAGCTCGCTGACGTCCTTCACGGCATTGTAGATCTCCTCCTGAATGGGATTCATCAAGGCAGTGCGTTTCTTGAAGAGCTCGCCTTCCGGGCCGAAGTATTGGCGCTTCAGCTCTGCGGCCTGCTTCTCTTTCTCCATGATGGCGTCCTGACGGGCTTTCTTCTGCTCGGCCGAGAGGAACACCACCTCGTTCTGGTAGTTCTTGTACATGGTCTGTGCTTCGGTGGTGAGGGCATCGACCTCGGCCTGCCACTTCTTCGACACCTGTGCGAGCTGCTCGTTGGCACGCTCGTAGGCGGGCACGTTCTTGAGCACATAGTCCATGTCGATGAGTGCGAACTTCTGTGCGCTCATGGTCAGCGTGGCTGACAGCATGACAATGATGGTGAATAGTTTTTTCATATGTATGATGTATTAGAATTCCTGTCCTAAAACGAAGTGGAACTGCGAGCCTCCTTTGCGCCAGCCGCTGCTGCCCTGATACACCTTGTCGAAGCCGTAGGCCCAGTCAATGCCCATGAGTCCCACCATGGGCAGGTAGATGCGCACACCGAGTCCTGCTGAGCGCTTCATGTCAAAGGGATTGAAGTCCTTGACATTAGCCCATGCGTTGCCTGCCTCGACAAATCCCAAGCCGTAGATGGTGGTGTTGCCCAGCATGAGGGGGTAGCGCAGCTCGAGGGTGAAGCGGTCGTAGGCGTAGGAGTCGTAGCTGCTGTAGCGTCCCGGTGTGCTCTCGCCGCTGAGTGCGTTGGCCGAGAGCGAGAGCGAGCCGTTCTCATAGCCACGCAGGCCGATGGTCTCTTCGGCATAGCTGGTGCTGTAGCCGCTCATGCCGTCGCCGCCGACGTAGAAGGTCTCGAAGGGCGACTTCTTGTGCTTGTTGTACGAGCCCAGCAGACCCATTTCCACACGAGTCATCAGCACGAAGCACTTCTGTCCGCTGGTCAGTGCCGTGAAGGTGCGGCTCTTGAACTTCCATTTATGATACTCCACCCAGCGGTATTTCTCACGCTGTTCCTCTTGGAAGCGGTCGTAGTCGTTGTAGGTCTCCCATGTGGCCAGCTTCGAGTAGTCTTTGTTGTCGAAGAGCGACCAGGGCGGCGTCAAAGAGACGGTGAGCGAGAACTCGGAGCCATAGCGCGGGAAGAGCGGGTTGTCGGTAGAGGAACGTGCGAGCGCCAGCGAGAGGTTCAGGTTGTTGCAGTTGCCGTTGGAAATCAAGAAGTACTGCCAGTCCTTCAGCATGTAGCGCTGGTAGGCCAGCGTGGCCGAGAAGTTGAAGTAGTCGTCGGGCCAGCGCAGGCGTTTTCCCCAGCCTAATGACAAGCCGAAGAGCTTCACATACTTGTCGTCGTCGAGGAAGCTCTCGTAGTTGTTGTAATAGCCGTTGTTCAGATAGCCATAGCCAGAGTACATGTACTGCAGGGAGTTCATGTAGGCCGAGTTATAGTAGTTGCTCGACACGTCGCTCTGCTTTGAGTAATAGGCGCCTATGCTGAGCGAGTTGGGGCGCTTTCCTCCGAACCATCCCGTGCCGTAGTTGGCAGAGAGTGATGAGTAGTAGCGTCCGTTGGTCTGATAGCTCAGTCCCACCTGCTCTCCGTCGCCGGCGGGCAGGAATCCGCGGTGCAGCTTGTTCTTGCCCAGCATGTTGCGCAGCGAGAAGTTGTTGAACTTGATGCCCACGCGGCCTATGACGCCCGTCTGTCCCCAACCTAAAGAGAGCTCCAGCTGGTCGTTGCTTTTCTGCTCCAGCTCCCAGTTGATGTCCACAGTTCCGTTGTTGCCGTCGGGCTTCACGTCGGGATTGATGGCCTCAGCGTCGAAGTATCCCATGCTGGCTATTTCGCGGTAGGAGCGCATGAGTGCCTCTTTCGAGAATAGGTCGCCGGGCTTGGTACGCAGTTCGCGGCGCACCACCTCTTCATAGAGGCGGTCGTTGCCGTAGATTTTCACATTGTTCAGGTGTGCCTGAGGACCTTCGACGATGCGCACCTCGAGGTCGATGGAGTCGCCGGCGATGTTCACCTCGGCGGGGTCAACCTGCGAGAAGACATAGCCGTTGTTGTAGTAGTAGTCGTGCACGCCGTCTTCGTCGGTGAGCAGGCGCTTGTTGATGAGTTTCTGATTGTAGACATCGCCCTTGTCCATGCCGAGCGTGCGGCTGAGGCCTTCTGTCGGCACGACGGTGTTGCCCACCCATGTGATGTTGCGCAGGTAGTACTTGTCGCCCTCTTCAATCTTCAGATAGACATTGACGTGCTTGTCGTCTTCGTTCCACACGCTGTCTTCCACGATGGCAGCATCGCGGTAGCCCAGCTCATTGTATTTCTCGATGAGCTCTTTCTTGGCTTCAGTATATCTTTCCGGAGTAAACTTCTTGGCCTTGAAGAAGTTCTTTGCCTTGCCGGCCTCGTGAATCTTTCCCAGTGCGCCCTTGGTGAAGAGTCCGCCCTTGATGGTTCCTTCCTTCACCTGCTCATTACCGTCGAGGATGATGTTGCGCACCTTCATCTTGTCTTTCTTGTCGATATAGACGTCGAGCACCACCTCGTTCTTGCCGGTGACATCGTCGTGCTGTGAGATTTCTATCTCAGCATTCTTGAAGCCCTTGTCGTCGAAATATTTCTTTGCCAGGATGGTGGCTCGGTCTACGAGGTTCTTCGTCATGCTCATGCCTTTGGCCATGCCGAGCTTGGATTCCAGGTCCTCGCGCTCGCTTTTCTTCACGCCGTAGTAGTTGATGCCTGAGATGCGCGGGCACAACGAGAGGTTGATGCAGAGGTAGACCTTCGCGTCAACGATGCTGTCGGCGGTGATGCTGACACGCGAAAAGAGTCCGTGCTTCCAGTAGCGCTTCACGGCCTCGGTGACCTCGCTGCCCGGCAGGTCGATCTTCTGCCCTACGCTGAGTCCTGAGAGGTTGATGAGCACAAAGTCGTCGTAGTCGGTGACACCCTTCACGGTGATACCGCCAATCTCTACCTGCCTCGGCGTGCCGGCATAGGAGATGTCGACCTGCGCCTTTGCCGTCGAAATGAAGAATGAAGAATGGAGGATGAAGAATGCTGCGCACAAGCAGAGGCGCATGACAGCATTTCCTTCCCATTTCCTTCTTTTCTTCATAACAGTAGCTAATCCTATCTTTGCGGTAGCAAATTCTTCATTCTTCATTTTTCATTCTTCATTTTCCACTTGTGCCTCTGTCTTGCCATAGCGGCGCTGTCGCTGCTGATAGCTGGCAATGGCCTTGTGCAGGTCTTCCTCCATGAAGTCGGGCCAGAAGGTGTCGCAGAAGTACAGCTCTGAATAGGCCAGCTGCCAGAGCATGTAGTTGCTGATGCGCACTTCGCCGCCTGTGCGGATGAGCAGGTCGGGATCGGGGAGGAAATTGGTGACGAGGTGGTCGTTGATGAGCTGTTCGTCGATGTCGTCCACGCTGACGGCTCCGTCCTTCACCAGCTGTGCTATCTGCTTGGTGGCGTTCACCAGCTCCCAGCGGCTGCTGTAGCTCATGGCCACGATGACGGTCAAGCCGTCGAACTTGGCGGTGAGGTCTTCCAGATATTTGATTTTCTTCTGCACGCCCTCTGACAAGCGGCTGAAGTCGCCCACCATGCGGAAGCGCACGTTGTTGTCGGTGAAGAGGTTTGTCTCCACAAAGTTGACGACCAGTCCCATCAGCGCCTCAATCTCGTAGGCCGGACGGTTCCAGTTCTCGGTGGAGAAGGTATAGAGCGTGAGGTACTTCACCCCCAGCCGCGAACACTCGGCGGTGATGCGCTTCACTGTTTCCACACCAGCCTTGTGGCCGTAGGTCCTGTCCAGTCCCTGCTGCATGGCCCAGCGGCCGTTGCCGTCCATGATGATGGCAACATGCTGGGGAATGCGCTCTTTATCTAATGCATAATTCATAATGCTTAATGCTTAATGCTTAATGTTCATTCTTCAATTTTCAATCTTCAGTCCCGGTCGTTGTTGCAGGTCTTGCACTTCTCCCAGAACTCGTAGGTGATGGACACCTGCAGGGTGCTGTAGCTGTCGGTGTTCTTAAACAGTCCCGAGCTCTTGATGCCGTAGGGGTCGACCACATTGTCGAGCTTGTCGCTGCCGGTGAAGTGCATCATCCACTCGGCTGTGAGGTTCAGCCGGTCTCTGAGCTTGTATTTCACTCCCACGCCAAACTGCAACAGTCCTGCCACCGTCTTCTTGGTGAAGGCCAGGCCCGTGCCCATGGCGATGAAAGGCGTGAGGGGCTGCGCCCCGATATACTCTTTACCCGTTCCAAAGGGCCAGAAGTTATATTCATAGCGCAGGGTGAAGTCGGTGAGCTGGTTGCTGAAGCTGGCGATGCTGTCGTGAAAGGCAGGATACCAGGTTTTCACGTCTTTCGACGTTCCCTTCAGTTTGCCGCTGCTGAGCTGTGCGCTCCATGCCATGCGCGGGTTCATCTTGTATTTAGCCAGTGCAGCCACCGTGGGCTGCATGCTTTTGAACAATCCTCCGCTGAGGTCGCCCTGATAAGCCATCAGTCCCAGTCCGCCACCTATCTCCATGCGGTACTCCGGGGCATCTTGCGCTGCTACGCGTGCCAATGATAAATGAAAGAGGAGCAATGACAGACCCAGCAGTCTACCCATACCTTTCAGTTGTTGTGCCTTCGACCTCATGGCGCAGCCTTTCTTCATTTATCATTTGTCATTAGCCTTTAGCGCAGCTTCCCTTGCCACAGCTGCCCGCTATTGGTGAGCAGCCAGAGGCGTCCCTGCGCATCGGTGGCCATGGTGAAATGGCTGCCGCTGAGTGTTGAGGGAAGCTTATAGACGCTGTTAACATGCCACGAGACACCTTGGTCGCGCGACACTCTGACGGTCTTGTTGTCGTCCACGGCGAGCACCATGTTTTCATAGCAGGCCATGGTCAAGTTGTTGCTAAAGGGAAGGGGATAGTGGTTGTCGTCGTCGAAGGGCATCAGCACCCACTGGCCCTTGCTGCCGTCGTGGCTCTCAATCTTGTGCCACACGCGCATGGTGCCAATGTCTTCCTGCCTGGGTTTGCCCACGAGGAGCACATAGTCGGTGTTGTCGGCGGGGCCGTAGGGCCAGCTGATGCAGACTGCCTCAGCAGCGGCGGGCAGCAGTGATGCGTCATCGTCGAGCGGCTCGTCACGCCATGTCGCTCCGTTGTCGGTCGAGCAGCACAGACGGCCGTCGTCGGTCAGCATGTAGCAGGCCGTTGTCGAGCGCCCCACAATCTTGTCTTTGGCACAGAGGCGCACGCTGTCGCCATCGGCCTCCAGGCGCATGCCTTCATTCCAGGCCAGTGCTTCGTCGGCCTTCACCATCTGCCACTCGAAGCTGACGCCCTGGCTGCTGCTGACGTTCAGCGTCACAGTATAGTCGCGGGTATTGATGCCGTCGCGCGCCATGACGCGGAAGACACGAGGCACACTCAAGTCAACGCTGTCGGTGGCGGCGTGCCATCGCAATGTGTCGCCGATGACCGACTTCAGCGCCACCAGTCCGCCGTTCTTTGCCGACACGGTGCAGAGCACATGCGCGGCATCAGTGCCTACGGGCAGCGGTGTGGCATTATAGATGCGGCGGTTTAAGTGGTCAATGGTCATCCTGTAGCTCGACCCTGCCAGCGTCGACTTCATAATGGTGTCGTTGCCCGTCTTGGATGATACGGTGTGGGTATAGCGATTCAGTGTGCCAAGGGTGAACTGCGTGATGGCCACGTCGGTGAAGCCCGAGTAGTCTTCCTCGTCGTCTTTCAGGCATGATGTCACGGTTGACACACAGGCCAACAGCACACAGCACCTGAGGAAAAAGCGTCTCATTCCTTCAATCATTGTTTTTTAGGCTGCAAATTTACGCACATTTCCGCAAATACGTGCGAAAAGCCATGTAGAATTAAGTAAAATATATCATTATTTGTCCGATTTTAAGTTGTTTTTAGGATTTTTCCTCTTTTATATAGTCTAAAAATGTTCGCGCGCATGAAAAAAGTTGATTTCTTCTTCGGCAAATCAGTATTTTTCACTAACTTTGCAGCCTCATAGCTTGACAGACAATTACTCAACTATTATTATTCACACAAACACACACACTATGAAAAAGAATCTTTTAATGATGGCAGCCATCATGTTTGGCATTCTCATCACCTTCGCAAGCTGCAAGGACACCAAGAAGAGCAAAACTGCTGACGACGACGAGGACGAAACCGAACAGGTGGACAAGAAATCGAGCAAGGACCTTGCCCTGAAGAAGGTGGCCTCGCTTGAGGACATCGAGGCTCTGGAGGATTACGATCTTGACGACATCGACATCTCAGAACTCGACATGGACGACTTCGACTTCGCTAACATCGACCTCAACGAGCTGACTGAAAGCCAAGCTAACTCATTGCTCGACCTCGTTGTGATGGTGGGCAGCAATGAACTGCCGCAGGATGCCGGCGATGGGGTCACCATCTATGCTATGGAGAAGAGCGACGACGATGTCGCCTTCACAATTGAAATGTCTCCAGAGTCTATGGGTGGCATCACCATGGAGCAGTTCAACCAAGTGCTGAACATGCCTGAGCTGAAACAGATGATGATGCAGGAAATGATCAAGGGCCTGGAGGGTAACGAAGACTTCAACAAATTCCTTCAGGTTATCCTCGTCGCCAAGAAGGACCTGACCATCAACTTCGTTGACAAGAACTCCGGCGACTCGGCTACCCTCACGCTGGGTGCTGATGAGCTGCTTAGTATGCAGAACCAATAAACGATAAAACGTCTTAACCGACAAGAGAAAATGGCATACACAACCTTAACCGCTGCCGAGGCTGCAGCGTTGATTAAGAACGGCGACCACATCGCCATGAGTGGCTTCACGCCTGCAGGCGTGGCTAAAGCTACGACAAAAGAGTTAGCAAAGATTGCACTGGCCGAGCATGAGGCCGGACGCGAGTTTAAGGTGGCTATCTTCACCGGTGCCAGCACCGGACAGAGCACCGACGGTGACCTGGCCAACGCACAGGCCATCCTCTACCGTGCACCCTACACCACCAACCCCGACTTCCGCAAGCATGTCAACATGGGCGAGATTCCCTACAACGACCTGCACCTCAGTCACATGGCACAGGAGTTGCGCTACGGATTCTACGGCGACGTGGACTGGGCCATCCTCGAGGTCTGCGACATCGAGGAGGTGGGCGACGAGTTCCGCGTCTATCTGACAGCTGCCGGAGGCATCAGCCCCACGGCTGCACGGTTGGCCAAGAGGGTCATCCTCGAGCTCAACGAGTTCCACAGCCCCAACGCCAAGTACATCCACGACGTCTACGAGCCCCTCGACCCGCCTTACCGCAAGCCCATACCCATCTTCAATGTGGGCGACCGCATCGGCAAGCCTTACGTCTCTATTCCTCGTGAAAAGATAGCTGGCGTAGTGAAGTGCAACATCCCCGACGAGGCCCGCGCCTTCAAAGACAGCGACCCCGTGACCGACAAGATTGGCTTCCTCACGGCTGAGTTCCTCGTCAGCGAGCTGCACGCCGGACGCATCCCCAAGGAGTTCCTGCCCCTACAGAGCGGCGTGGGCTCGACGGCCAACGCTATCCTCGGCGCTCTGGGACAGGACAAGCATGTGCCCGACTTCAACATCTACACAGAGGTCATACAGAACTCGGTCATCGGCATGATGCTCAACGGCCGCGTGAAGGACGCATCAGCCTGTTCGCTCACCGTCAGCAACGAGTGCCTGATGCAGGTCTACGACAACATCGGCTACTTCAAGGATCACCTCACGCTGCGCCAGAGTGAGATTTCCAACCACCCGGCTGTCATCCGCCGCCTCGGCGTCATCGCCATCAACACCGCCATCGAGGTCGACCTCTACGGCAACGTGAACTCGACGCACATCAGCGGCACGAAGATGATGAACGGCATTGGCGGCAGTGGCGACTTCGAGCGCAACGCCTACCTCAGCATCTTCACCTGCCCGTCGACGGCCAAGGGCGGACTCATCTCGTCGATAGTGCCCATGGTGACCCACCAGGACTCCTCGGAGCACGATGTCAACATCATCGTCACCGAGCAAGGCATCGCCGACCTGCGCCACAAGAGCCCCATGCAGCGTGCAGAGGCCATCATCGAGAACTGTGCACACCCCGACTACCGTCCGATGCTGCGCGAATACCTCAAGCTGGGCACCGGCGGCCACACCCGCCACTGCCTCACCGCCGCCTTCGCCATGCACGACACACTGGCACGCAAGGGCGACATGCACCTGACGGACTTCTCGGAGTATGTAAAGTAATCAGAAAGGAACGTTAGAGGAAAACCTCATCCGCTCACCCGTCATAGGGTGTTGGAAGGCCAGCTCCGCTGCATGAAGGCAGAGGCGCTGGCCTTTCTCTGTGCCCCGGCCGTAGAGGCGGTCGCCCACGATGGGCACGCCAAGGCCCTGCTGATGGGCGCAGTGCATACGCAGCTGATGGGTGCGCCCGGTGTGCGGCGTCAGCGCCACACGGGTATGGCCGCCCTCATGTCCCAGCACCACATAGTCGGTCACGGCTGTTTTACCGTGCTCATAGTCTACCATCTGCCGCGGACGGTCGCCCACATCGGGGCGCAGTGGCAGGCTGACAGTTCCTTGTCCTTCCACCATGCCGTCAAGCAGCGCTATATACATCTTATATATAACGCGCGCGTGAAACTGCCGTTGCAACAGCCGGTGTGCCTCGCGGTTTTTGGCCACTACCATCAGGCCGCTGGTGTCCTGATCCAGGCGATGCACCATCAGCGCCTCTCCGTATCGTTGCCGCAGCAGGCTCTCCACAGAGCTGTCATCCGTCTTGCCCGGCACAGAGAGCATTCCCGCAGGTTTCTCGATGACGAGGAGCGCAGCATCCTCAAAGATAACCTTGATGAAACTCTCATCATAGGGCTTATGGGGCTCATAGGTCTTATAGGTCTTATAGGACTTATGGGGCTCATAGGACTTATAGGTCTTATAGGACTCATAGGTCTTATAGGACTCATAGGACAAATAGGACTTATTGGTCCCATCGCCCCCATGCCCTGACAGCATCCACTCAAGCACCGGCTTGCATTTCCCCCTGCACGCAGGGTAGAAGCAGCCGTGGTGACGCACCTCCTGCTTGGGCGATGCGCCCTGCCAGAACTCCGCCATGCACAGCGGCTTGAGCTGGTGGGCAAAGGCATATTGCAACAGCTTGGGCGCACAGCACTCGCCGGTGCCGGCTGGAGGCACTCGTTGCGGCGTAGCGGCAAAGATGTCGGTCAACGTGCGACTGTCGCCCTGAGCCCTGAGCATCACGAAATGGTCGAAGAGCCAGCGCTGTAAGGCATCCGACCGCCGATGACGTTCCTGCTTGAGGCGTGCGACCTCGTCCTGCAAAGGCCGCAGCAGTTCCTCAGTCTGTGCGATGCTGTTGCGCCAGCGCTGCTTCAGCCTGCGCAGCTCCGCCTTTTGAAACTGACTCTCACGAATCAACGCCTCATCGTCCATGCGATGGCTGCCCCCATCTGTTGAGCGCAGCTCATCACGCCGCCGTTTCTTCTCGGCCATTGCTTGCCGAAAGGCAGCAATCTCGTGCTCAGCCTGAGCCTGCTGATGTTGCAATGCTGCTTTCAAACCTGTGAAAGCATCATCCTGCTCCCGTCGGACAATGTCGGTGTTGATGGCCGTAATGTGTGCCTCCTCCGCTTTAAAGTATCCATCGGGCTGCAGATAGTCGAACACAGCGGGCACAAACCAAGGCCAATCCTCACGCCCGCCCAGCTGTCCACTATAGGCTGCAAGGAATCCCACGGCGCCATCACTTCGTTGACACACCAACGCGCCTAACATCTTGCCAAGCATGACCTCTCCCCAGAGCGGAGTGGCCTGCAGATGCTCGCACACCAGCCGTGACGCCTCCACGCACAGCGGGTGGGGCTCATAGTCGAAGGGATCGTTCAACTGAGTCGGCAACTCGCCCTCAAGCTTCATGGGGTGAAAAACGGTGTTCGTATCGTCTGTCATTGTCGCAAAGGTACAACATTTTTCTCATATCGGCATCAAACAGCAGAAAAAAGACGCAAAAAATTGCAGGCGCCACAGATTATTCGTACATTTGCGCGTCATTAAAACCTATTTTACCATGAGAAAAACCATCCTTACACTTCTGCTCGCAGTGCTGACCATGAGCGCCATCGCCCAGAACAACACGCCGCCAGCGCCTGAACTGGAATACGCCTTGCAACTGCGTGTGACATTAGGCCAGCCGTTTGCCATCGACAACACCCAGCACGGACGCCGCACCGTCATCCCCATCACCGGAGGCACCTTCGAGGGGCCGCTGCTTCGAGGCACCATCATCGACGGCGGTGCCGACTACCAGCTGAACAGTGCCGACGGTAGCCGCACAGAATTAGAGGCCATCTACTGCATCAAGACCGACGACGGCGTTTATATCCACGTGCGCAACAGAGGCATCATCAGCACGGGCAAGGATGCAGAGGGGAGGCCTTCATTCTATTTCAGAGCCGCTCCGCAGTTTGAGGCACCGGCCGACAGCCGCTATGGCTGGCTCAACAACGCCCTCTTCGTCTGCGCCCCGGAGTTCTCACAAGACTTCAAGGGCATCGTCCTCCATGTGTGGAAAGTAAAATGACTCAACACTCGCAAGCCGCTCACTTTTTTTTCGTATCTTTGTCCCGTCTTTACATGAATACAGAGTTATGGCAAAGAAGAACGCACACGATGAGAACTTCACAACCTGGCGCGTCTGATGGAGCGTCCCTGGAACAGATAACACAAGGAACAAACTTGACGGTTGAAGAAGTAAAATCGCTTATGCCTGGTTGAACTCGATAACGGGCAAGAAAAAAAGGATATCAAGAAATCATGAGCATGATGTGGAGAACTTGTTATTTGGCCTATGCCTTGTTGCTGTGCTTAAGTGCAACGGCACAGGAGTGGCAGTTAGTGTGGAGCGACGAGTTCAACACTGACGGGCGTCCCGACGACGCTGTCTGGAGCTTCGAGCGGGGCTTCGTGCGCAACCACGAAGACCAGTGGTACCAGTCCGACAACGCCTGGCAGCAGGACGGCCTGCTCATCATCGAGGCGCGGCGCGACGACCGTCCCAATCCCACCTACCGACCCGGCAGCCGTCAATGGGGAGCTCAGCGGGAGCACATCAACTACACATCGGCCTGCTTGCACACCCGTGGCAAGTATGATTTCCTCTACGGTCGCATGGAGGTGAGCGCACGCATCCCCACGGCAAGCGGTGCCTGGCCGGCCATCTGGACGCTGGGACAAGGCATGGAGTGGCCATCGTGCGGCGAGATAGACGTGATGGAGTACTACCGCATCAACAGCGTGCCCCACATCCTGGCCAACGTGGCATGGGGCAGTGACCGCCGCTACCAGGCTGTATGGAACAGCCGGCGTGTGCCCTTCAGCCATTTCCAGCAGAAAGACCCCGATTGGGCAAATCAGTTCCACCTATGGCGCATGGACTGGAACGAGCAGTTCATCCGCCTCTACCTTGACGACGAACTGCTGAACGAGGTACCGCTCTCTGACACTGTCAACGGCACCATCGGACAGCACACCAATCCCTTCAATCATCCGCAGTACATCCTGTTGAATCTCGCGCTGGGCGGCGACAACGGCGGCACCATCGACGACACGGCCTTCCCCATGCGCTATGAGATTGACTATGTGCGTATCTTTCAACGCAAATAGCCGACTCATCAGAATGAATCATGACAGTTGCTGGTTGCAGGCAAAGGCTTGAGGAATCCCCCAAAACGCAAGTTTTGAGGGGTTTTCATTGGAAACGACAATGTTAAAATGGTGATACACTGTTCGGCGCTGCATAAAAAAAAACGGCCTGCGTTTGATTTTCCTGCCTCTTTTTTTGCCGTATCAGGAAAGTTTTAGTAATTTTGCAGCCAAATAGACAATTCAAAACGACACGCAGGTATGATTAGAAAAACCATCACAGCGACGGTGCTGGCCCTTACCTTGTTGAACACAGTTGCTGTAGCCCAGGAGCTGGTCACGCCAAGGCCCCATGCAAAGAGCGATTATTTTGTAGTGACAAGCAATGTGAAGGAAAAGCCACGCCTGGCTTCAGCCAAGGGAGCCGAGGGGAACGCCTCAGCAACAGAATCAGACGCAGAGAAGCGCCGCAAGGACTTTGTCAGCCGTAACTTCCGCTACATCAGCATGTGTGAATGGTATCCCGGTATGCGTTTCATGGTGCGCCCCACACAGAAAGACCTGGTGGTGAAGACCTTTGCCGACGCTACCACGGGCAACATGGTAAGCACCCGCAGCCTCAACGACTCCATTCTGGTCTATGAGGGGCATGCCAACCCCAACGGTGCCATGCACGAGCAGGTCATTTTCTCACTGGAGAGCAATCCCGCCAGGAAATACTACTTCGAGGTGCCAACGGCATCGTTCGACGACTATTGCTACAGTAAGCACGGTGTGCCGTCGCTGGCCTACCTGGGCGATGTAGACATGGCCATCGACAGCCTCATAGGCAAGCAGGTTCGCGTGCTGGAACGCCATTTCTTCCAAGACACCGAGGTGTCCAGCGGCAGCTACAAGCCCGTCGACATCGGCGATGCAAAGCGCGGCACCGTGATGACCATCACCAAGGTGGGTGTGGGCACCAAGGACTTCCCCGTAAAGATTGTGGTGAAGGAGCCCGACAAGAATGGTGTGGAGGGCCAAGAGTATTTCCAGCTCGTGGCCATCAGCCGCACCAACTGCAGCCTACGCGATGAGGACTTTGAGAAGAGCGACAACCTGCCGCACGCCTTCCAGGGCAGTTTCGAGCTCTTGTGCGACAGGGAGGCTGTGACTCCTGAACTGCAGGCTTGGGTGGGCAAGAACGTCTATACGACTTACGAAACGGACATGCTCGATGAAGTGGAGAAGCACCAGAAGATAGGCAAACTGTCGGCCTTTACCGTCACTGACATCTACAAGCTGTCAGACAGCGACATCGTGACCCTGACCTTGCAGGGCAAGAAAAGCGGTAAGCCATACACCAAGCAGGTGTCGATAACGAACACGAAGGTGACTGGCAAGGAGGAAGTGCTTAACGAGCTCTTCGCCGAAGGTGACCCCAACAACATCGAAGGTGTGCGTGCCGCCAACTTGCCGCTCATCAAGCAGAGCAAGGTAAAAGCGGGCTTCACCGAGGCTGAGGTGCGCCTAGCACTGGGCGAGCCGAGTGAGATAACGCGCGTCATCGGCGGCACCTATCAGTGGATCTACCAGTACATTGACACCAACCGCCCCTTCCAAGCCGTCAAGTTCAGCAACCGCACGAAGAAGGTGCTGTCGTTCACACGATAACAGAGCGGCAACCTCACACAAACAGTAATCCCCCGCATCGGCCAGAGACTGATGCGGGGGATTTGGTATCGTCATAGTACATTGAATGACAGAAGATTTAAACTTCTATGCAAAAAGAATTATAATCTTATTATAAAGCAAACAATGCCGCTACGATTTGACAATCTTTAATTCAACTATCGCATATATGCAACAGCTCTGTCTTTTCATTTCAGACAATCATTTTGATGCGCGAGAAGACACACCAAAAACAAACTATAAACTGTTGACATCCTCTATAGAGAGGCCCGTGTATTTTGCTATCAGCTCAGCAGGCAGTCCATCGGCCTTCATCCGTTGGGCATTCTCACGTTTGTTCTGCTCTATGCCTTGAGCCATACCCTGAGCCATACCCTGAGCCATACCTTGAGCCATACCCTGAGCCATGCCCTGAGCCATGCCCTGTTTATAGCCATGGCGGATGGCACCACGCTCGTTGTACACGGCATCCCAGTAGTACTCATAGGCGTACAGTTCCTGTTCGTTATAGGCCGACTTCTCCAGTATCTTCAGAGCCTTGCAGGTATCGGGATTATCCAGCAACTCCTGAGGCACCTCCTCAGTGTCGCGGTCTATCTCGGTGAGGAAACGGAGCCACAGCACCGCCATCTTCTTCTCGGCAATGGTCTGCGGCTTAAACTTAGGTAGCTCGACGAACACGAAGCGCAAGCCCTCGATAATGCGGTCAGAGTGGTCCACATTCACGATGGCATAGTCATGGTAGAACTCATCGGGACCGGCATCAAAGCCCACGTCGTTGATGAGGTTCAGCGCATACACGGGCTGCAGCAGCGAGTAGTCCTCGCTGGTACCCAACTGCTTCACCACGGCCTTCGCGGTGTTGAGGATGACGCGCTGCTGGAACTCGCTGTTCCAGTTCATCTGCATCTCCACGATGAAGTGGCGGCCACCCGTCTCGCGGCAGCGCACATCAACGACACTGTTCTTCTTGCCCGGATTCTCAGGCACCATCTCGGGCATCAGGTACTCCACATGCTCTATCTGCTTTCCCTCATCGAGGGGCAGCAGGGCGTTGAGCAGGCTCATCACTAAATCTTCGTGCTCGCCGAATATCTTCTTGAAGGTCAGGTCGGCCTTCGGATTCAGGTATTTTCCTTTAATCACTTCCATCGCTCTATGAACTAAATAGCAATTTCCGTGCAAATATAACATTTTCTCTTGGCACTGGCAAACTTTTTCCTGTTTTTCTGCTGAGCCCCACAAGAAAAAAAGGTTTCAAATATGGTTGCGCCTTTCGTTAGCAGAGTTAAAGCGCACCGTCCGAGAAAGATCCGCTGGCTTCGGAAAAAAAACCGAAACAGTCGGACAAAAATCCGAAGGCTTCGGATTTTCTTCAGATGGACTATCGGAACGATGTCAACTGGCTCATGGGCGGCCTATACCGATGCTCATCTCATCAAGCCACAGCCCGAAGGCACGATGGCACTGTGGCGCACCCGCGATGCCACCTATCTGGCCATCGCTCATGAGCAGAATTGGATGCGAGAGTATTATGGTGTGGAGGCGGGAGGTATGCTTCTCGACGAGAGCGGCCACCAGTACAAGCTGAAGGGACTACAGGATTACCCTTTAGGACAAATCTTCTGGATAGAAGGCTATTCTGGCGACTGCACCGTAACTGTGAAGGTGTACGAACCGATACCCTTGCACATTGAATCCATCACCTACATAGAGCCCGACGGTGAGCCCTTCAAGGCATGGGGCGCAAACTGGAAAGGCACAGTGAAGCATCATCTCAGCATAGAAGAGCTCCGAGCCAATCAGAAACTCTTCGAGTATCATCCTCGTGACGTAGTGACGGAAGACACATTTTAGAATACGTTTTTTCATAAATAGCCCGGGACTCTGGAGGCCGCTGCGAAGCTCCCTCCAGTTTCTTCCTTTTTTAGCTCGGATTATATCATGTCTTTTTCTTATGTCCCAGTATTGACGGTCTGCGAACCCTTCTTACAGAAACCGAAGGAGAACAAAAAATAAAATCTTTGCAGATGATTGTTTTTCTCAGAAAAACCATTATCTTTGCACCTGAAATGCTTCATCGCAGTGATGAGGCGCACAGTCATCATCCTATGCGCACCCGTCGGAATCCGCCTGTCACCTCGATGCGAAGAAGAAGGAATGAAACAAAAACCTAAAATAAGATGAAGAGACACTTACTTATCCTGTCGGCCCTCGCGATGTGCTTTGCAGCATCTTGGGCACAAGGTCCCAACGACTCGGGCTCCTACTACCAAAATGCCAGCGGCAAGAAAGGCGCCGAGCTGAAGACGGCCCTCAGCGGCATCATCTACGCCCGCAACGAAGGCGGCTCGCTCGCCAATGCCTACAAAGCACTGTGGGATCACTTCCGCAAGACCGACGCACGCCCCAACGGAACGGTGTGGGATATGTATTCCAACTTGCGCGAGATGACCTTCGGCACTGACCAAGACACAGGAAGCGGTAATCAGGAGGGGCAATACTACAACCGCGAGCACTCCTTCCCCAACAGCTGGTTCGGGGGTAAGGTGATGCCCATGTACACCGACCTTCACCACCTCTATCCCACAGACAAAGTGGTGAACAACAGGCGCTCCAACTACCCCTTCGGCGAGACCAACGGCGAGAGGTACATGTCGGCCAACGGCTTCAGCAAGCTTGGCGCATGCACCTTTCCGGGCTATTCGGGCGTCGTCTTCGAGCCCAACGACGAGTACAAGGGTGACTTCGCGCGCACCTATTTCTATATGGTGACGTGCTACGAGGAGAAACTGGCCGATTGGTACACCGCTAACGATGACTGTCGGCCCACCCTCGACGGCAATGCCTATCCCGGCCTCAGCGAGTGGCAGCTGAACATGCTGATGAAATGGGCAAAGGCCGACCCCGTCAGCGAGAAGGAGATCAACCGCAACAACGCCGTCTTCGCCATTCAGGAGAACCGCAACCCCTTCATCGACTATCCCGGCTTGGAAGACTACATCTGGGGCGACAAGCAGACCATGCTCTTCCTCTACGACAACTACAACGACACAGGCATCACCGAGATGGCTGCCGACGCTGCAGACCGCCATGTCATCTACGACCTCAGCGGTCGCCGCGTCACTCATGCCGTCAAGGGCGTTTACATCATCGACAGGCGCAAGGTCATCATCAGGCCATAAAGTCATCATTTCCAAGATAAGCTCGCTTATTCGTACCTTTGGGCTAAGCCCGAATGTACTTTCGCTCGGAACAGCAAAAGAAAAACACGTTTTTCTTTTGCTGTTCGCTCGCTTATTCGTACCTTTGGACTACGTCCGAATGTACTTTCGCTCGGGACAGCAAAAGAAAAACGTGTTTTTCTTTTGCTGTTCGCTCGCTTATTCGTACCTTTGCACACACAACAGACAATCAATACAAACAAGAACAATATGCGAAGACTGATGATGTTGGTGGCCACGACGATGGCGCTCTGCTCGGCGGCATTGGCTGCTGAGCCGTTTGTTACTTTTCAGCCTGAGGCAGGCACTGTGCGGCTCTGCACACATGCCATCAGCTGTAGTGAGAACGATTTCGAAGCGGTGAAGATAGCCGTCGAAAGCCTGAAAGGCGATATGAAGCGTACCCTGACGGACAGGTACACAGCCGGCGACGGTCTGACGCTGCTCGTCGGCACGTTGGGCAAGAACGCTGACATAGACCGCATGGAGAAGCAAGGCCTGCTGCCCGACCTGAAGGGCAAGCGCGAGAAGTTTGTCATCACCACCGTTGGCCAGCAGCTGGTCATCGCGGGCAGCGACCGCCGAGGCACCGTCTACGGCATCTATGAGCTGAGCGAGCAGCTGGGCGTCTCGCCCTGGTACTGGTGGATGGACGTGCCCGTCATGTCGCACGCAGGCGCATATATAAAGAGTGGTGTGTACACCGACGGCGAACCTGCCGTGGAGTTCCGCGGACTCTTCCTCAACGACGAGGCACCCTGCCTCACCAGCTGGGTGAAGAACACGTGGGGCACCGACTATGGCGACCACCACTTCTACGAGAAGGTGTTTGAACTCATCCTGCGCCTGCGGGGCAACATGCTGTGGCCCGCCATGTGGGGATGGGCTTTCTATGCCGACGACCCTGAGAACGGCAAGACCGCCGACCGCATGGGCGTCATCATGGGCACCAGCCACCACGAGCCGATGGCACGCAATCATCAGGAGTATGCACGCCACAGAAGAGACTGGGGAGCCTGGAACTATGCCACCAACAAAGCCAACCTCGACCGATTCTTCCGCGAGGGCATCGAGCGCATGAAGGGCACCGAAGACATGGTAACCATCGGTATGCGCGGCGACGGCGACGAGGCCATGAGCAAGGACGCCGACACAAAGCTGCTGCAGACCATCGTGGAAAATCAGCGCCGCATCATCAAGGAGGTGACGGGACGGCCGGCAAAGGAGACGACACAGGTGTGGGCGCTCTACAAGGAGGTGCTCGACTATTACGACGCCGGCATGAGGGTGCCCGACGATGTCATCATGCTGCTCTGCGACGACAACTGGGGCAACGTGCGCCGCGTGCCCGATGACGGAAGCGGAAACGTGAGCAGCAACAGCAAGCTGAAGCCTCACAAGGGCGGATGGGGACTCTACTATCATGTGGACTACGTGGGCGCTCCGAGAAACACGAAGTGGCTCAACGTCACCCCGTCGCAGAACATGTGGGAGCAGCTCACACTGGCCTACGACTACGGCATCCGACGCATGTGGATTCTCAACGTGGGCGACCTCAAGCCGATGGAATATCCCATCACGCTCTTCATGGACATGGCATGGAACCCCAGTGCCGTGGGGCACGACGTGGTGGCTACCCACACCGAGCCTTTCTGCACGCAGCAGTTCGGCCCCGCACAGGGCCAGGAGGCTGCACGCATCCTCAACCGCCTCTGCAAGCTCAACGGCCGCTGCACGCCTGAGATGCTCGATGCCCGCACATACAACGTGGAGACGGGCGAATGGCAGCAGGTAGCCGACGAATACATGCGCTTGGAGACGGAGGCCCTGCGCCAGTATCTCACCTTGCAGCCGCAGCAGCGCGACGCCTACCAACAGCTCATCCTCTTCCCCACACAGGCCATGGCCAACCTGCATCAGATGTACTTCGCACAGGCCATGAACCATAAGCTGGCTGCACAAGGCTCGCCCGACGCCAACATCTGGGCCGACCGTGTGGCCGAGGCTTTCCGCCGCGACTCGCTGCTCTGTGCCGCCTACAACCACGACATAGCCGGAGGCAAGTGGAACGGCATGATGACGCAGAAGCACATAGGCTACCGCTCGTGGAACGACAACTTCCCCCGCGACATGATGCCGCGCGTGCAGCAGGTGAGCAACACGACGGCCGGCGGCTATGTCTTCAACATGAAGGACGGCACAGTGACGATGGAGGCTGAGCACTTCTTTGCTGCCACGCCGGCACCGAAGACCGAGTGGACGGTCATACCCGACATGGGCCGCACCCGCAGCGCCGTGGCTCTTATGCCTTACACCGAGGCGGTGAACGGAGCCGAGCTTACCTACCGATGGAATGGGCAAAAACTGGCAAATGCAGAGGTGCGCGTGGTGCTGAAATCCACCCTCGACTTCCTCAACAAGGGCGGTCTCACGTTCACGGCACAGCTGGATGGCGGAGAGCCCGTCACCGTGAACTTCAACGAGAAGCTGAACGAGAAGCCTGAGAACATCTACTCCGCCTATTATCCCACCGTGGCACGCCGCGTAGTGGAGAGCAAGGTGCAGTTGCAAGGCAGCGACACGGAGGGTGAGCACACGCTGACCCTGCGTCCGCAAGACCCCGCCATCGTGTTCGAGAAAATCATTGTCACCACCACACCGCTGCCGCAGACCTACCTCTTCGGCCCAGAGTCGGAGTATAAGAAATGAGTCCTATGGGGCCTATAAGTCCTATGAGTCCTATAAAACCTATAAGTCCTATAAGTCCCATAAGACCCATAAGTCCCATAAGACCCATAATCCCTACAAAATCCTAAAAAAATGCCGGTAAGGGAAGAGAAGAAAGGCGTACTCAGGTCGATGGACTACTGGACCATCGGCCTGTATTTGGTGCTGCTGACCTGCGGCTGGTTCAGCGTGTGTGGCGCGAGCTACGAGCTGGGCACCGCCGTGGACCTTTTCTCCTTAGACACACGCTCAGGCATGCAGATAGTGTGGATTGGCACGGCCCTGGTGCTTGGCTTTATCATCTTACTGCTCGACGACAGCTATTTCGACATGTTCGCCTACGTCCTCTTCGGCTTCATGTTACTGCTGCTCTTCGCCACCATCTTCAATCCGCACAGCATCAAGGGCTCGCGCTCATGGCTGGTGATGGGGCCGGTGCGCCTGCAGCCGGCGGAGTTTGCGAAGTTCGCCACAGCCCTGGTGCTGGCGAAATTTATGTCGCAGCGCGACTACGACATCCACCGCTGGAAGGACTTCCTGCGCACCTTGGCCATCATCTTCACCCCCATGCTCTTCATTGTCATGCAACGAGAGACGGGCTCCGCCCTGGTCTACCTGGCATTTTTCCTTGTGCTTTATCGCGAGGGAATGACAGGCTCGGTGCTGTTTACGGCAGTGGCAGCGGTGTTCTATTTCGTGGTGGGCATCCGCTACAGCAGCCAGCCACTGCTGGACACGCCTACCTTCGTGGGCCGCTTCGTCGTGCTCCTGTCCATACAAGTCTTTACGTCGGTCATGGTGGGGGTGTACTTGCAGAAATGGAAACAGGCGCTATGCGCTTTGGCGGCATGCTTAGGGCTAACACTTGTCAGCCTGGCGTTCTCGCTCTATGTGCTTCCCTTCGACATTTATTGGATACAGCTGGCCATCTGCGTCGGCATCGTGGGATGGCTGTTGTGGCAGGCCTTCGCCACTCAGCTGCGCCCCTGGCTTTGGATTGCTTTCTTCGCCGTCGGCTCCGTACTCTTCTTTCACGGTGCCGACTTAGCCTTGAACCGTGTCCTTGAGGATCATCAGCGCACGCGCATCAATGTGTTGTTAGGCTTGGAGGATGACCTGAAGGGTGCCGGCTACAATGTGCACCAGAGTGAGATAGCCATCGGCTCGGGCGGGCTAACGGGCAAGGGATTTCTCAACGGCACGCAGACAAAGCTGAAGTATGTGCCTGAGCAGGACACCGACTTCATCTTCTGCACCGTAGGCGAGGAGCAGGGTTTTGTGGGAGCCGCCGGTGTGTTGCTGCTCTTCCTCGTCCTCATCCTCCGGCTGGTGCACTTGTCCGAGCGACAGCCCACCACCTTCGGCCGCATCTACGGCTATTGTGTGCTGAGCATCTTCCTCTTCCACGTGTTTATCAATGTGGGCATGGTTCTCGGCATGACGCCCGTCATCGGCATCCCGCTACCTTTCTTCAGTTACGGCGGCTCGTCGCTTTGGGGATTCACCATCCTGCTGTTCATCTTCCTGCGCATTGACGCTGGCCGCAACCTCCTACCGCAATAAGCAGACAGGTGAAGGAGTTAAAGGAGGTTGTTTTGGAGTTAAAGGAGGTTGTTTTGGAGTTAAAGGAGTTAAAGGAGTTAAAGGAGTTAAAGACAATAGTTTTGCTATGGATTTCACTCCAGAGAAATAAAGTTTTTCATGGAGAGTCATTTGTCTTTAACTCCTTTAACTCCTTTAACTCCTTTAACTCCAAAAACTCACTCCTTTAACTCCTTTAACTCCAAAAACTCACTCCTTTAACTCCCTTAACTCCTTTAACTCCTTTAACTCCTATAACTCCTATAATAGCTTCTCACTGCCCCTTGAACTGGCGCAGCTTCTGGTCCAAATAGGCGCGGAGGTCACGCCAGCGGTAATAGGGATAGCTGACGGGCGTGACGGGCAGCGCAGCCTCACGCTCATTGAGCAGTGCCTTCACCAAAATGTCGCCCTCGCCCTTCTTCGGCTTGTAGAAGATGAGCTGGATGTTGCAAGCCATAGGGAAGATCTTATAGTTCTGCCAGTGCTGGTCGAGCGTCTCCATGTCTTCCACCACGATGCCACACGAGTCAAGCTCCATGAGGCAGGCTAGCGGCAGCACGCACACCTCGTGGCCGAAGCGCAGCGTGGCCTGTGTCTTGCCCAAGGCTACGCAGGTGTCGGCTGTGTGGATGATGTTTTCCAAGAGGTTCAGCTGCGAGAAAGGCATGATGCTGCCCGTGTAGGGTGAGGCGCCGTAGTTCTGATACCAGCCCACGTTGACAATGCGCCACAGGTCGTAGATTTCGTCGTTGGTGAACAGATGCAGCAGGTCGGGCGCATCGTCATGGCTCTGCATGTTGATGGCCACTTCGAAGAGATGACGCATCAGGCGGTCGGTCTCCACACTGTCCTTCGCCCACTGCGTGTCGTTGAACAGCACGCCGGTGATGCGTTCAGGATGCGTATGTGCCTTGCGGAAGGCGTTCTCCACGTTTCTGCCCTTGTCGGCATTTTCCTTAACGCGTCCCTCACGGTCTTGGTTGAGATAATATTGCAGAGCGTCGCTCACGTCGTTATGGATATGAGCTGTGGGGTTGGCGGCCATCAGCTCCTCGCACTCCGCTATCATCGAGAGGATGCAGCGGTTGACGGTGGTGGAGCGGGCATCGATGGCCACATTCTTGGCGAGGAATATCTCGGGGAAATGCTCTGCCAGACGCTTGCCGATGCCGTGGTGCTGGCGCTCGCCGACGGTGGTGAGGTCGCCTAAGCGCTTGTACGTCGTCTTGTTGAACAGCTCCAGCCGTCGCAGTGTCTCCTCGCCTTCGCGTGTCAGCTTCCCTTGCTCACGAGCCTTGCGCAGCGGCCGGATGACACGCTGGTAGTCGTCGCGGCCTATGAGCCAGCGCGAGCCGTGACGACCGTAGTGCGTCAGATAGAACGGCTCGTAGCCCTTCGGCGCCTTCGTGTAGCGGAAGTCGGGCAATTGCCTGTTGTAGTCTAAGTAGTTGGAACCTGCCAGCCAGGGATTGCGCTCAATGTCCTGGCGGGCTGTCTGTGCCGGTGCCGTCAGCGTGGCGGCGGCCAGCAGGGTCAGTGCAATAAGTCTCTTCATAGTTGTATGGTATGATGATTTTCTGTGCAAATGTACAAGTATTTTTTTGAAATCATGCAGAGAAGGCAAAAAAAGTGCGCAAAAAAAAATGGTAAATGAAAAAGAATTCGTAACTTTGCGCTCAAAGACCAAAAAACATTTGATTATGGGACAGAACAGAGGAGGCAAGCGCTTGACTAAGCGCCAGGTGGCCGATGCCGTGCAAGCCCTTTTTCAGGCGCATCCCGGCGAGGCACTGAACTTTAAGTACATCTTCAAAACGTTGAAGCTCGACACCCATCCGGCTAAGATGCTGGCTGTGGACGTGATGGAAGAAATGGCGTGGGACGACTACCTGAGCAAGGTGGACAACAGCACCTACCGGCTGAACCTGAAGACGCAGGTGCAGGAGGGCACGTTCATCCGCAAGGCCAATGGCAAGAACTCGTTCATGCCCGACGACGGCGGCAAGCCCATCTTCGTGTCGGAACGCAACTCGAAGTCGGCCATGGGCGGCGACCGCGTCCGCGTGGCGCTGATGGCCCGCCGGCAGAACCACATCAAGGAGGCCATCGTCACCGACATCCTGGAGCGCAAGCACGACCAGGCCGTCGGCATCCTGCAGGTAGAGAAAGACTTTGCCTTCCTCATCACCGAGGGCAACATCTTCGCGCAGGACGTGCTCATACCGAAGAAAAAGCTGAAGGGCGGCAAGACGGGCCAGAAGGCTGTGGTGAAAATCACACAGTGGCCCACGGAGGAATCGAAAAATCTCATCGGCGAGGTCATCGATGTCCTGGGCGAGCAGGGCGACAACAACGTCGAGATGCACGCCATCCTGGCACAGTACGGCCTGCCCTACAAATATCCGCAGCGTGTGGAGGAAGCGGCCAATAAGATTGACGCCACCATCACACCCGAGGAGATAGCCCGCCGCGAGGACTTCCGCGACGTCCTCACCTTCACCATCGACCCCGCCGATGCGAAGGACTTCGACGATGCCCTGTCGATTCGAGAGTTGAGAGACGCTACTCCTGCCGGCAAAACAAATGTCGCTCCCAACTCTCAACCCGCAAAACTCTACGAAGTGGGCGTCCACATTGCCGACGTCTCGCACTACGTCACCGAGGGCTCCATCATTGACAAGGAGGCGCAGCAGCGTGCCACCAGCGTCTATCTGGTCGACCGCACCATCCCCATGCTGCCCGAGCGGCTGTGCAACTTCATCTGCTCGCTCCGTCCCGACGAAGAGAAGCTGTGCTACAGCGTCATCTTCGAGATGGATGAAGAGGCCAACATCAAGAAGTGGCACCTGGCCCACACCGTCATCAAGAGCAACCGCCGCTATGCCTATGAAGAGGTTCAGGACATCCTGGACGGCAAGGACGGCGACTACGCACAAGAGCTGCGCCTGCTGAGCCAGATGGCGCAGAAGCTGCGCGAGCGTCGTTTCGAGAACGGCGCCGTGAAGTTCGACCGCGAGGAATTGCACTTCGACGTTGACGAGAATGGCAAGCCCACCCGCTGCTTCTTCAAGGTATCGACGCTGGCCACACAGCTCATCGAGGAGTTTATGCTGCTGGCCAACAGGACGGTGGCCGAGAGCATCGGCCGCGTGCCGAAGGGTACGAAAGCAAAGACGCTGCCCTATCGCATACACGACCAGCCCGACCCGCAGAAATTAGAGGGTCTGCGTGCTGCCTTGGCACCCTTCGGCTACAAGGTGAAGACCAGCGGCACACGCGGCGCCATCTCGCGCGGCTTGAACAAGCTGATGACCGAGGCTGAGGGCCGGCGCGAGCAGAAGCTGGTGGAGACGCTGGCCCTGCGCGCCATGATGAAGGCCAAATACTCGACCCACAACATCGGGCACTATGGCCTAGCCTTCGACTACTACACCCACTTCACGTCGCCCATCCGCCGCTATCCCGACACGATGGTGCACCGGCTGCTGACACGCTATCAGGAGGGCGGACGCTCGGCCAACCAAGACCACTACGAAGAGCTATGCGAACACTCCAGCGAGATGGAGCAGACGGCACAGAACGCCGAGCGCGACAGCATCAAGTACAAGATGGTGGAGTTTATGGCCGACAAGATTGGGCAGGAGTTCGATGCACACATCAGCGGTGTGCAGTCCTACGGCATCTATTGCGAGATAGACGAGAACCACTGCGAGGGTCTTGTAGGCATGCACGACCTGGACGGCGACTACTATGAGTTCGACGAGAAGAACTGTCAGCTCGTCGGGCGCCGCCACCACGGCAAGTACCAGTTGGGCGACCCCATCCGCATCAAGGTGGCACGGGCCAACGTGGAACGCCGGCAGCTGGACTTCATCCTCGCCGACTGACGAGCTGCATTGATATTTGCGAGTAGAGTTTGTTGAACTGAATAGATTGTATCACTAATTAATATTATTGTATGAAGAAAATGAAATGTCTTAGTGTGCTGCTCTTTGCTGCAGCCATGCTGGTATCATGTTCCCAGAAACCCTCTGGCGAAGAGGAAGCCCAGAACGATGGTAAGTTTCAGATTGAGTACTTCGGCTTCCAGGAAGAGGAAGACGGTCCTTGGGGTCTGATGGCTCCCGACGGCACCGTGCTCGTAAAGCCCAAGTATGACGGTTACATCTCTGTGGTGGTCAACGGCCGCTTCTATGTCAATACCGACGAAGGGTGCACCATCTACACAGCCGAAAAGAGTCCCAAGAAGATTGGAAAGTTCAAGAACTGCGGCAGCTTCACCGGCAACCTCTGCCCTGTGCAGGACATGGACGACAGAATCCTCTACATCGACAAGGACGGCGAGGAAGTGCTCGATGTTACTGAAATAAACGACGAGAAGGTGGTGGCTGCCTACAACTTCTTCTGTGGGCGTGCCATGATCAACACCGAAGACGGCAAATGGGGATTTATCGACGAGAGCGGCGAGCCTGTCATACCCATCAAGTATGCCGACGCATGGAACTTCTGCGAGGACCTCGCCATTGTTTATATCGACACACCTACGTATGAGCCGGACGACACGGGCAAGTGGTGCGTCATAGACACTGAGGGCAAGAAGCTCTTCACCAAGCGTTTCAACGACCTGAAGCCCAGCGAATATAAATTTGCGAACGGACTCCTGGAGGTGACTGACATGGACAGCAACTACCACCTCATCGACAGGGACGGCAAGGAGGTGCTTGAGCTGAAGGAGAAGACCTTCACCAACTTTATCGGTGAAGATGCCATCAGCGTCTATAACACCGAGACCTCGCAGGCAGGCCTCATCGACAGAGAGGGCGAATGGATCATCAGACCGAAGTTCAAATCAACATCGTTCAACGGCAAAATCCTGGCTGCCAGCACGGAAGACGAGGAATACGCACTCTATACACTGGACGGCGAGAAGATTGCCAATCTGCCCCATGGATACGTATATCTGTTCGACAAGGAGTTCAAAGACTGCGACAGCTACCTGCTCGTAGGCAGTTGGGAGAACGGCTACAAGCTGATGGATGCTGAAGGACACAAGGTGAACACCAAATATCCTATCCACGGCTATAGCACCAGCTACAACTGGGGATTCTCTACCGAAGAAGGTGATGGAGATTACTACGAAGACTACGAGGAAGATCCTGAAGGCGAGGACTACGCTGAGGAATAGTCACACCAAGGAGCTAACGGGCATCGTGGCAGCAGGCCACCTCCGTTAGCTCCTTTTCTTTTTACCTATGCTGAGGGACTTCTTCTATATGACTAAGAGCGACAGGCGCATCATCCTGTCGATGGTGGCCGTGATAGGCGCTGCCATTGCCATCATCTACCTCGCTGGCGGCAAGAGCAGTTCGCCAACCGCCACCACGTCACCCGTCTCATCAGACTCATCAGTCCCATCAGCCCCATCAGTCCCATTAGACCCATCAGTCCCATCAGACCCATCAGTCTCATTAGACCCATCAGTCCCCTCCTCCCCCCACCTATTCTCCTTCGACCCCAACACCGCCGACAGCACGGCGCTCCTGCGCTTAGGCCTCTCACGCTGGCAGGTGCGCAACATCGTCAGATACCGCGCAGCGGGCGGCGTCTACCGCACCAAGGAGGACTTTGCCCAACTCTATGGCCTCACCGTGAAGCAGTATCGCGAGCTGGAGCCTTACATCCACATCGGCACCGACTATCAGCCGGCCGCCACGCTCTTCCCCGACAGAGCGCACAGGTATGCCAACAGGGAAAACAGCTACGCTGACAACAGGGTTGGGCACAGCGACACCACGCTCGCGTCACGCCACCGCATGAAACTCACCGACGGCGAGACCATCGACCTGGCCACCGCCGACACCACGCTGCTGCAGCGCGTGCCAGGCATAGGCCCTTATTATGCGCGTCGCATCGTGGACTACCGACAGCGTTTAGGAGGCTATGCCAGCCTGTCGCAGCTCGATGAAATCGATGGTTTTCCTTCTGAGGCTCTGTCTTTTCTCACACTCGAACCTGGGGCTGCGGCTGTGGAGAAACTCAATGTGAACAGTCTTTCACTCAACGAGCTGAAGCGCCATCCTTACATCAATTACTATCAGGCACGCGCCATCGTGGACTACCGACGGCAGAACGGCCCCATCGCCGACCTCAGCGAGCTGCGTCTGCTGCCCGATTTCGGCGATGAGGCCATCAAAAGGCTGCGGCCCTACGTCGCTTACTGATTTGCATACCGCTCCAATATGGGGTGGGTTTTGCTAATAGTTTGCGCAGTAAAAAGTCATGCTGTGGACTAAAAAAACAAGGGCTTGTCGTTTTACTGGTTTTTCAGCCCGCATGTGTCTGTAACCTCTTCGTTTTTATCACTTTTAAGCTGTCCGTATTTTTTCTTTACATTTCGGACTTTTTGTCCGAAGCCTTCGGACGAACAGTCCGAAGCCTTCGGACGAACAGTCCGAAGCCTTCGGACAGAGTGTCCGAAGCCTTCGGACTTTTTTGAGGAAGCCAGATTATAAGACAGGTCGCGCAGCAAGAGTCCCGAAGGGACGACGGATTACAGGCAGGGGCATCGCCCCTGTATCATGCCCCCACCACACAAAAGTCCCGAAGGGACGACAGACCCTGCGCATCGGTTCCGCCGTCCCTTCGGGGCTCATGGTGATGTCAACCATTAGCAGGGGCAACGCCCCTGTATAGCGCAGCACAACATCAAGCCCCAAAGGGGCGGCAGAAGACGATGGTGAGCACCAATCGTCATCCGTCGCCCCTTCGGGGCTTTTCCTACGAAGTCTTCCAGTCGATGATGTTGCGCTCGGCGGAAGAGAAGGCGATGCCTACCTTGGTGACGGGTCGGCCGTCGAGGGTGTATTTCTCGGCATAACCCTTACGGTCGATTTGGCCGATGGCGGCGTCGGCAGTATCGTCATACTTCAGCTCCATGACGTAGATGCCCTTCGGCATGAGCAGGGTGATGTCACTGCAGCCCTTGGCGCTGGATTCCTCGGCGCGGACGTCGGCTCCGAAGGCCACAAGGAGCGTGTAGAGCAGGGCGTGGTAGTAGTGCTCGTTACGGTTGTCCTTCTCCCACTGGTAGGGCACGCCGGCATAGAAGATCTTGACGGCATCGATGAAGGCGGAGAGGTCGTTGCTGCGCCAGAACCGCTTGTAGGCTTGGAAGAGGTCGCTCTTGGTGTCCTCCGCGCCAGGCGCAGCCGCCACATGGCGATAGAGGCAGTCGGCAAAGCCGCGGCGCACCTCCTGGTTGGGAAAGCCCAGCGTGTAGTCGTTGAAGTCGCGGTCGTAGTCCTTAATAGTGAGGTAGCCGCTTTGGTAGAGCACGGGTAGCACGTTGTCGAAGCTCTCTAAGGGCAGGTCGAAAGCTGTAGCAGCACACTCCTTGCCCTCCAGTTCCACGAAATTCACGGGCGGCATCTGCGCCAGCATCTTGATGAGGGCACTGCTGGTGCCGCGGTCGAACCAGTAGTCATCCAACATTGCGGAGGAAAAAACGTTGACCAGACTGAACGGATTGTACATGTCCTGCATGGCGTGGCTGAAGTGGTAGCCGTCGTAGCGGGCCTTCAGTCGGGCCAGCATGTCGTCGTAGGAAATAGCGTTTCGCTGTGCCATCAGTTCGATGTCGGGGCGCATTTGGGTAGTCAGTTCCTCCTCACTGATGCCGCAAAGGGCTTCGTAGGCAGGCTGCATGGAGATATTATTCAAGTTGTTGAGCTTGCTGAACACTCCCATCTGCGAGAATTTCGAGATGCCTGTGATGAAGACGAACTGAAGGTGGTCGTCGAGTCCCTTCAGCGGGCCGAAGAGCGCTGAGAATGTGTCGCGTACATACTCCATCTGCTCAGCGTTGCCGATACTGTGGAGCATCAGTGTGTCGTACTCGTCGACAAGGACCACGGCGCGGTGCCCCGTCTTCTCGTGGGCGCAGCGGATGGCCTCGGCCAGGCTGTGACTCTTCACCATCTGCGTCAGACCGTAGCGCTCCTCAAAGAGCTGCAGCGTCTGCATGATGTATTCCTCCAGCTTGACAAAGTATTTCAGGTTGGTCTGGCTGAAGTCAAAACGGATGACGGGGTGCTTCTCCCACTTCCAGTTGGTCGTGGCAATGAAGAGCTGCGGCTGCTCGGTGCCCTCGTCAGTGGTGAACGCTTCGAACAGCTCGCGGCGGCCCTCGAAGACGGCGGCGAGCGTGGAGACGAGCAGCGACTTGCCGAAGCGTCGCGGGCGGCTGAGGAAGTAGGAACCGCCCTCAGTCATCAACTTGTAGATGAGCGCGGTCTTGTCGATGTAGAGGTATCCGTCCTTGCGGAGCTTTTCGAAGCTCTGGATGCCTACCGGGTATTTTCTCTTCATTGCCATCGTTTGTCTGCTATTGATGAACGGGTGCTGCGAGGATGCGGCGGTATTCGTCGGACGACTTCAGCAGGCGCTCAGCCTCCATGAGCTGTTTATCGTAGTTGAGGCCGGCCTCAATGTAGCCGCGCTGAAAGTAGTAAGCGTAGATGATGTCTAACTCCAGTATCTGCTGGATGTCCTTGCGGTGGCGGTCCAGCTCGGTGGCCACATCGTGGTGCAGCTTGCTCTTGAGGGCATCGAAGGAGTCTTTCAGCTCATCGTAATATCCCTCGAACTTCGCTGCTTTCACCAGCTCGTCAAACTGCTTGAGGCTGAGGTTGTCGTAGGTGAAGCCACTGTCGATGACGCGCTGGCGGAACTCCTGCCAGTCCTGCTCGGTGAGGTGGAACTGGGCAGGCGGGGCTATCTGCTCATGGCGTGCAATGTAGTCGACGATGTAGTCGAACATCACCTCGGTGGAGTCGAGACCGCCGGCGGAGAGATAATACGAGATGTTCGACATGGTGTCGGTCTTCACCTCGATGTCGGGCTTGATGCCGCCGCCGTCGCGCACCTCGCGCCCATTGCGGGTGTGGAAGACGCGGGTCAGCGAGTCGGCGATGTGCTCGGTGTAGGCGGCGCCTGTCTCACGGTTGTAGTTGATGGCCTGTATGCAGCGGCCCGAGGGGATGTAGTATTTCGACGTGGTAATCTTCAGGTTGGCATTGTAGGGCAGGTCGAGCGGCACCTGCACGAGGCCCTTGCCGTAGGTCCTTGTGCCCATGACGACGGCACGGTCCAGGTCTTGCAGCGCGCCGCTGGTAATCTCGCTGGCCGAGGCTGTCTCGCCATTCACCAACACCACCATCGGCATCACCGTGTCGACAGGCTCCAGGCGCGTCTTGTATGTGCGGCAGGCCTGCTCCACCTTGCCGCGGTTCTCCACCACGGTCTGCTCCTGCGGCACCCAGATGTTGACGGTGTTCACGGCCTCCATCTCCGAGCCGCCGCCGTTGCTGCGAAGGTCGAAGACCAAGGCCTTGGCGCCCTGATGCTTCAGCTCAACGAAGGCGCGGCGCACCTCTTTCGCGCAGTCCTCAGTAAACTGGTTCAGGTTGATATAGCCTATCGAGTCGGGCCTCATGCCGTAGTAGGGCAGCTCGGGCATCTTGATGTTGCGGCGGGTGATGCGGAACTTCATCTCCTTGCCGGTGGAAGGGCGCTTCACCTTGAGCACAAAGGTGGTGCCGGCGTCGCCGCGCAGGTGACTGCTGACGTAGCTCACGTTCTTGTCGGTCATCACCGAGTCGTCGATGCTCAGGATGATGTCGCCTTTCTTCAGGCCCACCTCGGCGGCAGGCATCCCCTCGTAAGGCTCGTCGATGACGACGCGCTTCAGGCGGGTGTGGTACTTCACCAGGGCGCCGATGCCCGCATATTTGCCCGTGAGCATCATCTCCAATTCGTTCTTGTTCTCCTCGGGGTAATACTCCGTGTAGGGGTCGAGCGAGCGCAGCATCCCCTTGATGCCCGCCGTCATCGTCTGGCCAGGGTCGAGCGAGTCCACATAGAAGAGGTCGAGGTGGCTGTAGAGCGTGTTGAAGATTTCCAGGTTCTTCCCCACCTCTAAGTTATGGTTCTGTGCCCTCGCTGTTGTCAGCGACAACATGGCGATGAGCAGCAACATTCCTTTTCTTATCATTTTCATTTATATTAAACGGTTCCTTAACGGGGTTCAGTAGCTCACAGAACAGTCGATGCCTGCTGCCCGCACCATTGCGGCGATGCGGTCGAGCTGTTCGTGGGTGGCCTTCAGCAGGCCTTGCGTGGGCGTCTCGCGGTCGATGGTGTAGATCATCACCTGGCGCGGCTGTATCTCCTTGACGGCATCAAGCCAGGGCAGCACATACGCGTCGCCGGTGTTGTCCACATCCTCGCCGTTGCACTCGCCCAGCATGAACATGGTCTGGATGATGGCACGGCCGTGGAAAGCCTTCAGACGCTCTATGACCTGACCAACGTCGTAGGTGCCCTGCGGATGGTCGACGCGCTGAATGTATTCCGGCGACACGGTGTCGAGCTTCAGGATGTTGTTGTCAACACGCAGCAGGGCGTCGTGCACCTGCTGGCGGTGGATGAGCGTGGCGTTGCTGAGCACGCTGACCTTGGCCCCGGGACAATATTTGTCGCGCAGGGCGATGACATCGTCGATTATCTCGGCAAACTGCGGGTGGCACGTAGGCTCGCCATTGCCGGCAAAGGTGAGCACATCGGGCAGACGCCCTTCGTGCTGCATCTGCAGAAGACGTTGCTCCAAGGCCTCGGCCACCTCCTGCCGAGTGGGCAGAGGCAACTGCGGACGGTGCTCCTCGTTGAAACCGCACTCGCAGTAGATGCAGTCGAAGGAGCACACTTTGCCGTCGGCTGGCAGCAGGTTGATGCCCAGCGAAAGGCCGAGGCGCCGACTGTGCACCGGCCCGAAAATAGGTGAGGGATATATAATGGTACTCATATCAATGTAAATGTCTTAACTCCAAAACTCCTTACTCCACAACTCCTAAATAATCTCCATCTGGTGGAGGAAGATGAGCAGGATGCAGGTAGGACAAACGTAGCGGACACAGAACAGATAGATGCCGATGAAGCGTCCGCGCAGCGTGCCTTGGTTGGTCAGCTCCTCGCGAACAATATGCTTCGGCACATACCAGCCCACGAACAGGCTGGTGAGGAAGCCGCCCAAAGGCAGGAATATCTGACCCGAGACAAAGTCGAAGAGGTCGAAGATGGAGCGTCCAAAGAGCGACAGCTCGGCGTGACAGAACGACAGCGAGCAGACGATGCCCAGCATGCTGCCCACAATGGTGACAATAGAAGAAGCCTTCGTACGCGACATGTGCAGCTCTTCATGGATGAAGGCGGTGCACACCTCATGCAACGAGATGAGCGATGTCAGCGCGGCTACCGACAGCAGCAGATAGAACAGCAGGGCCATGAGGTGACCCACTAACGGAATACTGGCGAAGGCCTGATTGAACACGTTGGGCAGCGTGATGAACACCAGCGACGGGCCGGCACCCACATCGCCGCCCACACTGAACACGGCGGGGAAAATCATCAGGCCCGCCAAGATGGCGATGATCGTGTCGATGGCAACAATCTGCGTGGCCGACTTCACCAGATGGGTGTCGCGCTTGAAATAGCTGGAGTAAGTGACGAGGGCGCCCATGCCCAACGACAGCGAATAGAATGCCTGCCCCAAGGCGCCGAGCAGCACATGGGAGTCGACCTTGGAGAAGTCGGGGCTGAACAGGAAACTGATGCCTGCACTGGCACCCGGCAGCAGACACGAGGCCACAGCGATGACGAGCAGCAGCAGGAAGAGCACCGGCATCATCAGTTTCGAGGCACGCTCAATGCCTTTTTCCACGCCACGCGACACGACAAAATGGGAAATGCCGAAGAACACCACAAGCCACAACACGGGCTGCCAGGGATTCTGAACGAAATCATTGAAATAGTTAGTCACACTGTCCGCATCGCCATTGAGGCCGCTGCCCAACGAGGCGGTGACGTACTGCAGGCACCAGCCAGAGACGACACTGTAGTAGCTGACAATGACAAAACCCGTGAAGACACCGAAGTAGCCGATGTAGCGCCAGGGCGTGCCGTTGGCCAGCAAGGAATAGGCGCGCGCAGTGTTGGCCTGGGCACGGCGACCAATGATAAACTCACTGAGCATACAGGGTATGCCGAGCACAATGACACATATTATATATATAAGAATGAAGGCAGCGCCACCGTTCTCGCCCGTCATCGTGGGGAAACGCCACACGTTGCCCAGCCCCACGGCTGAACCCGCGGTAGCTAGGACGATGCCCAAACGACTGCCGAAATTTGCCCTGTTGTCCATAGCTTTTCTTGTGAATCGGTTGCAAAAGTACAACTTTTTCTTCTTTTTAGCGCTAAATTAGTTAGAATTTTGTACTTTTGCATCCAATTTTTGAGAGAAACTTATGAAACACCGCTTGAAATATTTGCTGACCCACTACCCGTTGACGCTCGTCTGCATAGCGCTGGTGTGGTATCTGTCACTTTTCATCGTCATGCCTGAGACGCCCATGGACGACGTGCCGTTCATCGACAAGTGGACACATCTGGTGATGTACGGCGGCACCTGCACCGTGATGTGGATAGAATATATGCGGCACCACGACCGGCTGCATTTCTGGAAGCTATTCCTCTTCGCGTGGCTCGGACCCATCCTGATGAGCGGCCTCTTAGAGCTGATGCAGCGCTACTGCACCACCAACCGCTCGGGCGAGTGGCTCGACTTCGCGGCCAACAGCACCGGCGTCACCCTGGCCGTCGTCATCGGGCTGCTCATCTGGAAGATAAAGAGCCGGATGAAACAAACATCGTAATTGTCATGTAACAAAACAAAAACGGATATGAGCAATAAAGCCATCATCACCGCACTGTTTGCGCTCATTGCGCTGGCGGGACAGGCCAGGACTTACAAAACGATGAAAACGCCTGTGGCCATGTCGCACAACATCTTTAAAGGCGAACTGAAAGCCAGCGAGGTAGTCTTCCAAGACACCGCTACCACAGTTCACTTCATGATGGAGTACCCCGCAGGCGAGACCTTCAGATTCGTCAAGGAGAGCTATCTCATGGACGAAGAGGGCATCCGATACCCCCTGCGCTCGGCCGAGGGACTGAAACTGAACAGCTGGGTGAAGTCGCCAAAGAGCGGATTGACCGTGTTCACCATGCACTTTGAACCGATGCCGAAACAGGTGCAGGTGTTCGATTTCATAGAGGGCGACGTGAACGGTGCGTTTATGCTGCTGGGCATACACGACAAGACCACCAAGCTGGAGGCCCCGACGATGGAGGAGCTGTCGGAAGCCAACCCTTTCACCCTGCCTGCCGACTGGTTCACAACCGACACCATCACCGTCCGTGGCCGAATAGAGGGATACGATGCCGACAGCTTCGGCTTCTCGTCGATGGAGTGTTACTTTGAGGATGTCTTCGAGAAAGACGATGCCACGCTGGTGCTCGACATTGCTGCCGACGGCACGTTTGAGAAGAAGTTCCAAGCCAGCTATCCCATCCAGCAGACCTTCCGCGCCGAGAAGTCGAAGGTGGGATTCGACGAGCTGCCCTTCTTCGCCCGCCCCGGTGAGACCATCGACATCACCGTCAAGAAGAACGAGCAAGGCCAATATCAATGTTACTACAACAACGGCAGCAGCAAGGAAGTGGAACGGTGGCTCAGAACGAGGCAGCAAATCGACGACATGACCACTGCCTTGCACTCCTTCAAGGGTTCATTCAGCGAGGCCAAGGTGAAGGCCGAAGACACTTGGCAGAACATGCTGTATCGGCTGAGCGTGATAAACCGCCACGACCACTACTCGCCGATGGAGATGCAACTGGCACTGGCCGAGGCACAGCTGAGCTTTGCCTACGCACTGATGGACTACGTCATGTATCGAGAAATCGCCCTGATGAAGCAAGAGCAGCGCGACGGCATCTACTACACAGAGATTGTAGACAGCGTGGAGTGGAAAGCACTGTACGACGTCAGGAACTACAGTCAGTTGCACCGCGTAGACTTCGACAATCCGCTGCTGATGGTCAGCCACAACTACCCTATCACGCTCAACCGAATACAGTATGCAAAGCCTGTCAGAGACCAGCAGTACGATGGAGTGACAGACGAGAGCGGTGCTTATGTGATGAATGCAGAAAACGGGAAGCGTAGCCTTGCCAATCTATGTGTGGCTCAGCGCGAGCTAATGGGTTGCGACCACGACAACATCATGTCGCAACTCTGCATCTACAAGAATCTGCTGAGCAACTTCAATCACTGGCGCAACAGCGAGGATTATATTTCCAGTCTCATTGCCGACACGACAAAGACTGAGTCCGAGCGCCACACCGACGTGGCCAGTCTACAGTCGCTCAGCAACATGATGCCTGCCTACCTCGCCACTTTCACCCATCCCTACGTCCGTCAGAAGGCTGAAGAGTTCTATGCTGCCAAGATGGCACAGACAGAGCTCTCCACACCCCTGCCTGCCAACAATCCCTCTGCCGACCTCATCCGCCACCTGACGTACAAATATCCTGGCCGCATCCTCATCATCGACTTCTGGGGCATGGGCTGCGGACCCTGCCGCGCTGCCATTCAGAGCAGTTTGGAGAAGCGGGCAAAGATTGCCGAGCGGAAGGATGTGAAACTCGTGTTCATCGCAGGAGAACAAACCGCCGAGGGCAGCGATGCCTACAAGAGATATGTGGCCGAGTGGCTGAATGGCGAAGCGACGGTATGCCTCACCAACGAAGACTTCACCCGGCTGCAAGAACTCTTCCACTTCAACGGCATCCCCCACTACGAGACCATCACGCCCGACGGCCGCCGCATGCGCGACGATCTCCGCGTCAACGGTTTCCATAACTTCGACTACGAGATGCAGCGACTGACGGACAGGCTCAAAAGCACCGAAGCACCAGCAGCCCCCCAGCAGTAACAGCGCCGCCTACGGTTGGGTGCCCCGCATATTTGCGGGGCGAAGGCTTGGTCCCCCGCATATCTGCAGGAAAAAAGCTTAAGCGCCCTGCGGGAGGAAAAAACAGGGGGCGCCCCGCATATTTGCAGGGGCGCCCCCATTCTTATGGCAAAAAAGCCGTTATCCGTTGTCCTTGCCGGTGATGTTATCTACGGCATCGCGGGCCTGGTCGTTCAGGTTGACATTGCGGGTCACCTTGGCCTCGATGGTGCCGGCACGCATGATGTCGGCCATGTCAACGCCGGTGGCACTCTTCAGCACGTCGAAGGCCTGGCGGATAGCCACGGGCACACCGCCGCTCATAGATGCCACGCCGGCGCCGGTGTCCTGACCGCCACTGTAGACGTGCACGTCCTTGATGGCTGCGATGGGCTTCGCAACGTTCTCCACCACCTGCGGCAGCACCTCAATCATCATCTGCATCACGGCAGCGTTGTTATACTTCTTGTAGGCCTCGGCCTTCTTGTCCATGGCCAGAGCCTCGGCCTCACCCTTCTTCTGAATGGCGTAAGCCTCAGCCTCGCCCTTCGCCTTGATACCTATTGCCTCCTGCTCTAAGCGATAGCGCACGGCGTCGGACTCGGCGTTCTGGGCCAGGGCGTGCTGCTCGGCCTCGTATTTCTGGGCCTCGGCTATGCGCTTGCGCTGCTCCAGGTCGGCGGCGGCGTCCTTCTCCACCTTGTACTTGTCGGCATCGGCCTTCTTCTCAATCTCGGCGGCCAGCTGGTTCTGCTTGATTTCGATTTGCTCCTTCGACAGTATCTGCTCGCGCTTCGTCTTCTCAATCTCGGCCTCCACGGTCTTGATGTTGATGGTCTTCTGCTGTTCCTGCTGCTGAATGGCGTAGGCGGCATCGGCATCGGCCTGAGCGGTGTCGGCTTCCTTCTTCAGAGCAGCACGGCGCAGGGCCAGGTCATTGTTCTTCACAGCGATGGCGGTGTCGGCGTCCACGCGGGCGTCGTTGGCCTCCTTGTCGGCCTTGCTCACCTCTATCTTCACGTCGCGCTCGGCCACGGCACGGTTGATGGCGGCGTCCTTCTTGATCTTTGCCGTGTTGTCGGCACCGAGGTCCTTGATGAGGCCCTCGCGGTCGGTCACGTTCTGAATGTTGCACGAGATGATCTCGATGCCCAGCTTGGCCATGTCGGGCTGAGCCTTCTGCATCACCTGGTCGGAAAAACCGTCGCGGTCGGTGTTCAGCGAGCGCAGGTCGAGGGTGCCGATGATTTCACGCATGTTGCCCTGCAGCGAGTCCTGCAACTGCTGCGCTATCTGGTCGGGGCTCATGTTCAGGAAGTTCTTGGCAGCCAGGCGGGTGCCCTCATTGTTCGGCGTGACGCGAATCTTAGCCACGGCGTCCACGTCGACATTGATGAAGTCGTTGGTAGGCACGCTCTCCTCCGTCTTGATGTCGACGGTAATCTGTCCCAGATAGACCTTGTCGAGTCGCTCAAGGAACGGTATGCGGAATCCGCCCGAACCGATGAGCACGCGCGGCTGGCGGCTGAGACCGGAGATGATGAAGGCAAACGAGGGCGGTGCCTTCACGTATGAGATAAACACAAAGAAAGCCAGTACGGCTACTCCCACGATAATCCAAAATGTCATTTCATCCATAATCATAATTTTTTTAAGAAACACAGCTGCAAAGGTACACATTTTTTATATATACAAAAGAATATCTGTAAGTTTTTTTGTCATAAATAAAAGGTTATTCTTACATTTTCATTACCTTTGCACCCAAATTGTGACTGGGGACAGAAACTGCCCTCGCCATCAGACAATGATTCCAACGTATGAAACGACTCTGCAAACTGATTGCCGACTACATGGGCCTGCTGGTGCTGCTATCGGCAGTAGCCGCTCTGACATGGCCAAGCGTGTTCAGCCAGTTTAAGCCCACCATTATCAGCCCATTGCTGGGCGTCATCATGTTTGGCATGGGACTGACGCTGCAGGCATCCGACTTCCGCATCGTCTTCAGCCGGCCAAAGGATGTCATCACAGGATGTGTGGCACAGTTCACGGTGATGCCCCTGCTGGCATGGTTGTTGGCGCGTGTGTTCCAGCTCGACGATGCCCTGACGGTGGGCGTAGTGCTTGTCGGCTGCTGTCCCGGGGGCACGGCTTCAAACGTCATCACCTATCTGGCCAAGGGCGACCTCGCGCTCAGCGTGGGCATGACGGGTGTCAGCACAATGCTGGCGCCCATTGTCACCCCGATGCTGGTGTGGCTGCTGGCAGGCAAATCGGTGGATGTGGATGTGGTAGGCATGCTGCTGAGCATTCTCTGGGTAGTTATCCTGCCCATTGCCGCTGGACTCATTGCCAAGCGCCTATGGCCGCGGCAGACAGCAGCGGTCACCGACTATCTGCCTGCGGTGTCAACGCTGGTCATCTGCGCCATCGTGATGATAGTCATTGCTGCAAACGCTCAGAAACTGTTTGCAAGCAGCATGATCATCATCCTCGTGGTGATGCTTCATAATGTCTGCGGGCTGGCCGTAGGATATGGCATAGGACGCAGCTTGCAACTGCCGGCTGCCAAGCGCAGAGCCATCAGCATCGAGGTGGGCATGCAGAACTCGGGGCTGGCATCCAGCCTCGCCGCTCTACACTTCGCTGCTTACCCCATGGCTACCATCCCAGGAGCCATTTTCAGTGTGTGGCACAACATCAGCGGCACCATCGTGGCTCGCATGTACACTTGGAGGGACAACAGCCAATAAATCTTCTCGTGCTATACGGATGGAGTGACATAGCTGCGTCGCTGATACCGCTACGCGGCCTGAGAGAAAACCAATAAAAACCAATAAAAACAAGAAAAACAATATTGGTACAATAGCTATCGCCTTGCCCGCCGCATAGCTCAATGCGCAGCCATCCCCTCCCCTTGAAGGGAGGGGAGTGCCTCACAGGGTTCCTGCAGCGGGCAAGGCGCATTGAGCTACGCGAAGGGCAAGGCGCAGCGAAAAGTCCCGAAGGGACGATAGAACTCGGGTAACGAACTGACCTGTTTCGCGCCATAACTATGTCATCCATCCGTACAGCATGTGTTTTTTTTGCCATCTGGGGCTCCGTCCATCCCTCTGCACCAAAATCGGATGCTTTTATGCAAAAAGTTTCCTGGCGAGAAACCTTTGGTTTCCTGCCGAGAAACCGATGGTTTCTCGGCAGGAAACTTTTAGAACCCATGCTGCCTTGAAACTGCAGGATTCTCACATGGGTAGAAATCCGTAGAAAAGCTATTGTACCAATTTGTTTTTCTTGTTTTTATTGGTTTTTTCTCAGGCCGCTTCGCGGTATCAACCCACATAGATAGCGCAGAAACTATGTCACAATTCCATACGTACAAGTCGAATCTTCTTCCAGTGATATATGGGAATATGATTCAACTTTCGCAAGTTTTGGAGTTAACTCTTTTAACTCCTTGTCTTCATCACCTGATTGCGGACTATCAATTACGGGCAAATTCTGGAGGGTACATCACTGCGGCCTCCAGAACTGCCCGGGATAGTTATTTACTAACTATATAAACAATTTGAGATAAAAAACCTAATGCTTGTAGTATGAAATTATTGGAAAATCTTGTCCTTGATAAGCTGCTGGATGTCTGAAGGTGCATTCTTTATCTTGCAGCATTCCACGATGTACTTCACCAGCTTGTCGGGCAGCGAGACTTTCTTCCAGATGTCGTGCCGCTTCTTCCACGTACCCTTGTAGGTGTTCTTGTCGGTGAGGATGACGGCGTCTTTCAGGGGTTCGCGTCCCATCTCCATGTACCAGCCGTCTTTGAGCCAGTAAGTGCCATACTCCTGAGCAATCACCGTGCATGTGCCATCTTTGGTCATGGCGATGCCGGCAGAAGCATATTCGCCGTCGGCTCCGTAATACTTGAACTGCGTGTAGCCCATGGCCTTGCCACAGACAGTTTTCTTCTCGCCCTCCCACTGCATGGACTCCATGATCCAGGTGCCGACAATCTCCTTGTCGTCTACCTTAGCGGTCTGGGCATTCAGTTGCATGACGATTGTCAGCGTCAGCAGCATTGATAAAAGAATCTTTTTCATAGTGTATCATTGATGAGGATTAGTCTGTCACTTGCATGGAGGTTTGTTTCTCGGCTGCAAAGATAGGGCCTATTTCCGTCACGGCCAAGTTTTTTTGTTTGCATTGGTTTTGCATTGACATGCAAACTGTTTACACGCCGATGGAAAGGAGGAATTCGTCCCACTCCTTGGCACCGCCTTTTTTGCCGAACACCTTCTTGTAGAGACGGCTGCGCACGGTGCTGATGGTACTCACGTCGCGGGCCAGCACGGCGGCAATGTCTGTAGGAGCAATACGCAGCTTGATGAGCAGGCACACCTGATATTCCAAGTCTGACATGGGGTGGAGATTGCGCAGATGGCTCGTAAAGCCGGGGTATACCTTCTTCGCCTGTGCCTCAATGTCAGTCCACTCCTCTTCTTTCAGTAGCTGGCCGGAGGCCATACGGCGTTGCAGCGCTACATAGTCATCGGAAGCGAAAAATGCCGATTCCATCGACACAATGGCCTGCCTGACGGGTTGCGGACGCTCGTCGTGCTCTTCGCGTATCTGTTGCAACTGCAGCTGTAGGCGCTGCTTCGCCCTGTGATTGGAAACAGCAATCAGAGCAATGACCACCACCATCACAATAAAGGCGATGACGGCCCACACCAGCCAGTGTATGGTGCTGGCCTGGACGCGCTCCTTGGAAGAAAGCACAAAACAGTCCATCGCATTACTGTTTTCTTTCAAGGCATTGGCAGCGAGGTCGCGTATCTCAAGCCCCCATTCGTTGGTCAGCTGCACGTCGCGATGCCAGGTGTAGAGCACGCCATTGTGCTGGATGATGATGGTTGAATCATTCAGTATGCTTAGTGGATGCGGATCGTTGTCCTCCAGATAAACACAATCGCCACCGCCATTGTCAACCCACATGATGCTGCACTCCTCGTAGGGGCGGACAACCAAGGCCGTCTCCGTCTGCATCAGCCGACACTGGTAAAGGGCAGTGTCGCCATCGTAGATGCGCAGCAAGGTGGAGCCATACTGCGGCAGACGATCCACACCACCCATAGGGTATTCGGCTTGCGTGAGCACCCAGGCACCTTCAAGCGAAAATGGTTTCAAACTCTTGTCCTCCTCCCTACAAGCAGGAAGCAGGGCAACGGTCAGCAACAACAATAAGAAATGGAGTGTTTTCATTCGTTTCATTGTGCAAAAGTAGCCTTTTTCTCAAGTTCTGACAAATTTTCTTGTTTGCAATTTGTTCGCATCTGCCATTTGTGTGACAAAATGACACATTCCACACACGTCGTTCCCTCTTTGGCATACACTTTGCTGCTTTGTAAGTGGCTTCATGCCTCCACAGCCCCTCAACGGGAGTGGGAAACAACAAGAATTATAACACAATTAAAAATAGTACAGAATTATGGGAAAGATTATTGGAATTGACTTAGGTACAACCAACAGCTGCGTGGCCGTGTTTGAAGGCAACGAGCCGGTTGTGATTGCAAACAGCGAAGGCAAGCGCACAACGCCTTCAGTAGTGGGTTTCGTGGATAACGGCGAGCGCAAAATTGGCGATCCCGCCAAGCGTCAGGCCATCACCAACCCGAAGAACACCGTCTACAGCATCAAGCGCTTCATGGGAGAGACGTGGCAGCAGACGGAGAAGGAAATCGCACGCGTACCTTTTAGTGTAGTAAACGAGGGCGGATACCCACGCGTTGACATCAACGGACGTAGGTACACACCGCAGGAAATCTCAGCTATGGTGCTGCAGAAGATGAAGAAGACCGCCGAGGACTACCTCGGACAGGAGGTGACCGACGCCGTCATCACCGTGCCGGCATACTTCAGCGACTCACAGCGACAGGCCACAAAGGAGGCCGGACAGATTGCCGGTCTGAACGTGAGGCGTATCGTCAACGAGCCGACAGCTGCTGCTCTGGCATACGGTATCGACAAGACCAACAAGGACATGAAGATTGCTGTCTTCGACCTCGGCGGTGGCACATTCGATATCTCTATCCTCGACTTCGGAGGCGGTGTCTTTGAGGTGCTCTCAACCAACGGTGACACACACCTCGGTGGCGACGACTTCGACCAGGTCATTATCGACTGGCTGGTACAGGAGTTCCGCAACGACGAGGGCGCTGACCTGAAGAGCGACCCCATGGCTATGCAGCGCCTGAAGGAAGCTGCCGAAAAGGCTAAGATTGAGCTGTCATCGACCACTTCGACGGAAATCAACCTGCCGTATATCATGCCGGTCGGCGGCGTGCCCAAGCACTTGGTGAAGACACTCACACGAGCCAAGTTCGAGCAGCTGGCCCACAACCTCATACAGGCTTGCCTCGTGCCCTGCCAGAACGCAGTGCGTGACGCAGGTATCAGCGTCAACGACATCAACGAGGTCATCCTCGTGGGCGGCTCAAGCCGTATACCTGCTGTGCAGACATTGGTGAAGAACTATTTCGGCAAGGAGCCTTCGAAGGGCGTCAACCCCGACGAGGTGGTGGCAGTGGGCGCTGCCATACAGGGCGCCATCCTCAACCAGGAAACAGGTCAGGACATCGTGCTGCTCGACGTGACACCGCTGACACTGGGCATCGAGACCCTCGGCGGCGTGATGACCAAGCTGATTGATGCCAACACGACTATCCCCTGCAAGCAGAGCCAGACATTCTCGACAGCTGCTGACAACCAGACAGAGGTGACCATCCATGTGCTGCAGGGCGAGCGCCCGATGGCAAGCCAGAACAAGAGCCTCGGACAGTTCAACCTCACAGGCATCGCTCCCGCACGCCGCGGCATTCCTCAGATTGAGGTCACCTTCGACATCGACGCCAACGGCATCGTGAAGGTCAGTGCCAAGGACAAGGCCACCGGCAAGGAGCAGGCCATCCGCATCGAGGCATCGTCAGGCCTCTCGCAGGACGAGATCAACCGCATGAAGGCCGAGGCCGAGCAGTTTGCAGAGGCCGACAAGAAGGAGCGTGAGCGCATCGACAAGCTCAACCAAGCTGACTCGATGATCTTCCAGACGGAGACCTTCCTGCAGGAGAACGGCGACAAGCTCGGTGCCGACAAGGCCAACGTGGAGCAGGCCGTGCAGCAGCTGAAGGACGCCCACAAGAGCGGTGACATCGCTGCCGTTGACAACGCCATGAACAACCTCAACACTGTCATGCAGGCAGCTTCTCAGAAGATGTACCAGCAGGCAGGCGCTCAGTCCGGTGCAGGCCAGGGTGCAGGCTTCAACGGCCAGCAGTCCTCCGGCTTCCAGGGCGGCCAGCAGGCTCACTCCAACCCCAACGACGACGTCCAAGACGCCGACTTCGAGGAGGTCCGTTAGTCCAAAGATAACAAACAATAACAATCGGAAACCAAATCCGTGTAGCTCTCTGAGTTACACGGATTTGCCGTTTTAAGGGGTTTGGCGTTCGTTATCGATTCCTATCATTTCCTATCTCAGACGTGTTCCATATTTGTACCTTAACAAAAAAGTAGAAGTTTTGAAACAAATAATTATAAATAAAAACAAAGTCTAATTTTGAACAAAAATTATGCCAGGAATTGCATTGGAAATCAAGAGAAAATGCAAAGTGTGTGGAAAAGTCTTCCTTGTGAAGAAACTTGACTCACAGTTTTGCTCGAAAAGATGCAGCGCAGTCGATTTGAAACGTAGGCGCGATGCAGAAGTAAAAGAGGCTCGTCTCGCAAAGATAGCAGCCCAAGTGCCAGACATCCGAGAATATATCTCGGTAAGAGAGGCTGTAGCCTTGTACCATATTGAACGTGGTACGTTGTACCGTCTCATACGATTAGGTCGTATTCCAGCAATGAATTTTGGGAAGCATCTCATTCGTATCAAACGTTCGGAACTGGAAGCCAACTTTATGCTTCGCAAAAAAGCGAAACGAGAGAAGGAGAAGCCAATCCCAAAGCTCTACAACCTCGAACCAGAGAATTGTTATACCGTTGGTGAGATATGCAAGAAGTATCGCATCAACGACAGCACCGTATGGTCGCATGTACGGAAATACTCTATCCCCTCACGACAAATAGGCAACTATGTCTATATCCCCAAAGACGAAATCGATAATCTCTATAAATCCGATATATTATGAAGAAATCAATGCTCCACACCAAAGTGTCCGTCAGACTCCGAAAGTCGGAGCTTCGTGACGAGTGGTATCTTTACCTCGAAGCCTATCCTGTGTTCAAGCCTGGGCATGACAAGCCTTGCCGTGAACGCGAGTATCTAAACCGTATCATTAGAACTCCTTTGTGGGATAAGACTCGCCCAGCTCGTATGGATGAATACGGCAACCAATCCTATAAGCCCAAACGTGACGTGAACGGTATCATCGCTTGTCGTTCAAATGCAGATCGTGAAACGTGTGTCTTTGCCGACAATGTGCGTATCCTCCGCCAGCGTGAATATGACAATGCTGAGCTTTATTCTGACACCGAACAAGCTATGGTGGAGAAGAAAGCCAGAGGACAAGAAGACTTCATTGAATATTTCGGAAAGCAGGCAGCTAAACGCTACAAGAATGACACAAAATCCGTCGGTGTCAATTGGGATAGAGCCCACGACTTGCTGAAGATATTTAACAAGAATAAGCCTTTACCGTTTGCTCAGATTGATATGCACTTGATAGAGAGTTTCAGGGACTTCTTGCTAAAAGCTCCGCGAGGGGGCAACAAAAGAGGTATCATCTCTCAGAATACAGCTTCCACCTATTTCACTCTTTTCAAGGCAGCTCTACATCAGGCATTCATTGACAATTATTTCGACGTTGACATTTCCGCTAAGGTAAAAGGCATTTCGGGAGTAGAAAGTCGCCGTGAGTACCTGACTATCGAGGAACTGAACAAACTCGCGGCTACTCCTTGTGATTACCCAATGCTGAAAAAAGCAGCATTCTTTAGTGCTTTGACAGGCCTCCGTCATAGCGATATACGGAAGTTGAAATGGAGTGAGTTGTCAAAAGAAGGAGACCGCTACCGCATTAACTTCACTCAGAGAAAAACAGGAGGTGTGGAGTACATGCCTATCTCGGAACAGGCCTACCTCATCTGTGGTGAGCCAGGCGACCCAGACAGACTCGTTTTTGAAGGGCTGCAAGACCCATCTTACATCAATCGCCCTGTCAAGGTTTGGATTGCTGCAGCTGGTATCAAGAAGAAAATCACATTCCATTGCTTTCGTCATTCCTACGCAACAAACCAGCTTACAGAGGGAACGGACTTATACACCGTATCAAAGATGTTGGGTCATACTAACATCCGAACCACACAGATATATGCCAAGGTTGTTGACTCAAAGAAAGAAGAGGCAGCACAAGCAATCAAGCTCGATCTTCAAAGCGATGTGATATAAACCCACCAGATACCCTACTTAGGTTAAGCCAGCTGTGCAATAGCAAAGGTGGCTTGACCTGTCTTTTAACTTTCATTCATACGGAATAGCCTACGGAAGTGCTCCGTAAGCCATTCCGTATCTCAATTATTTTCGATTTCTATTGTTAAATGATATTTCTGAAACCGCCTGATTTCAAGCGGTTTCGGTTATTTATTGATTGTTGTTAATACGGAACGGCATACGGGAAACTTTTGCCCTTTTTTCTGCCCTTGCGAAGGGCATTTTATCGCACTATCTTTGCAGCCGAATTCAAATAAACGCTGACTGCGCAGTCGCAAAGTATTAACATTAAATTTCATTTAATATGGAAGATAGAAAACATACGTCGAGTGGCGTTCCCACCTTTGACATGATTCCCATGCTGATGGCGAATCTTCTCGAAGACAATAAGATTCTGTCAGCAAAGATTGATGCCCTCAACAGAAAGATTTCGGCATCTGTAGGTAATAGTAAGGACGATGACCAGCGCATGGATGTAAGTGAAGCACAGAAGTACATTCCTGGTCATCCAGCAGTTCAGACCATCTATGGCTGGACATCCAACAATATGATACCATATCATAAGGTTGGCAAGCGCATCTATTTCGTCAAGTCAGAACTTGATGCTTGGCTCTCAAAGGAGCAGCACAAGTCTCAGGAGGACTTGCGTGAAGAAGCTGAGGAATATGTAAACAATCGGAGGAAACAACCAACACTATAATAAGGTATGAGAATCGCTTCTAACATCATCGACACGATAAAGGCAAAAGCCGACATCGTTGAGGTCGTCGGTGAATATGTTCACCTGACCAAGAAGGGGCAGAATTATATAGGACTATGCCCATTCCATAATGACAGCACACCGTCATTAACCGTCAGTTCTGCTAAGGGCATCTACAAGTGTTTCGCTTGTGATGCATCTGGCGACGTGATTAAGTTCCTGCAAGATTATCTTAAAATCTCCTTCGTTGAAGCCGTGAAGATGTTGGCAAAGAAGTATGGTGTAGAGATTCCTGAGGATTCATGCTCTATGGCTGATGATGCAGACCAACGCAAGCGAGAGTCAATGCTCATCATCAATGACTATGCAGCCAAGTTCTTTGCCGAAACTCTATTCAAAGACACAGAAGAGTCGCACAAGGCTTTAGACTATGCTACCAGCCGATGGCCAATTGAGTATATCCGCTCATTTGGTATCGGCTATGCCAGCAATAGTTGGGACTCCTTTTCTCAGTGGGCGAAGGAGAAGGGACTCGACAAAGACCTTTTGCTTGAATTAGGACTTGTCAAGAAGAAAAGCATGAGCGATGATGTTTATGACACGTTTCGCGGTCGCATAATGATCCCCATCCGTGACAAGCAGCATCGAATTATAGCTTTCACTGCAAGGATCCTGCCCGACATTCTTGCCAATGACTCTAATGCACCCAAGTATATTAACTCCTCTACATCTCTTATATATGATAAGGGCAATAGCCTGTTCGGTATTGATGTGGCATGGAACGCGGTATCAAAAGCAGGTGTGATGAACTTGGTAGAAGGTGCGCCAGACGTAATGCGCTTACAGGTCATTGGTGCTTCTAATACGGTTGGACCTCTTGGTTCCTCGTGGACAGAGGCACAACTCAGTATGTTGAAACGCATAACGAGCAGGCTCAACATCATCCCAGATAGTGATATTCCAAAAGAAAGAGAGCACTTTGGAGTTGGGTTTGCAAGTGCCATGCGCACAGGGAAATTGGCATTGTCCCTTGGTTTTACTATAACCATACAGGAAATTCCAATCGGTGATTGGAAAAATGACCCTGATTCATACCTGGTTTCAAAAGACAAGCTGGATGAATTAACCAGACAAGACTTTGTGATGTGGTATGCTGCAAAATCTATAGATTATAATGGAGAAGACATCCCCAAACAGGCAAAAGCTGTCCATGAGGTCGTGGAACTTGTAAAGACAATTCCTGACAAAGTCCTTCAGGAGTCATACACTGACAAACTCATCAATGTCTATGGACATGAAGATATGTGGAAACGTGAAATTCTGGGAATTCAATCGATGCCAGCCCTAGTTGTCAGTTCTACAATAAGTGATGAAGAATATGCTGCCCTTTTCAAAGGCACGGAGATTAAGGTTGGCAACAACTGCTATTATGGTTATACCAAGGAGGGCGAGAAGGAAATCTCCAACTTCATCATGATTCCCCTCTACCTGATTCGTGATGGTGCATCTGCTTCCCGTGTATTCATTCTCCGAAACGTCATGGGCTTTGAAGTTCGTATAGAGTTCAGTATAGAGGAAATGACCGTGTTGCAGAAGTTCCGCAACCGTATTGAACGTGAAGTAAACTTCATGTGGTACGGCACATCGGCCAAGTTCAACAAGTTACGAGGCATTCTCTACTCCAGTATGGAGGTCATCACTAAGATTTCCACTCTTGGATGGCAGAAGATAGGTTTTTTCGCTTTTGGGAACGGCATCATTCTCAATGGCGAATGGCATCCGGTAAACGAAGAAGGCATTGTGCGATTGGGAAATCCCTTAGGCTCATTCTATCTCCCTGCCTTCTCCAAGATGAATGAAGATAACAGTGAGAAGTTCCTCTTTGAGCAGAAGTTCATCCATCTGCCAGAGAGCAAAGTGCGTTTCTTCCAGTTTGCCACGCAAATGCGCTTGGTCTATGGTGACAATGCCATCATTGGGATATGCTTTATAGTGGTATGCCTCTTCCGTGACATTATCATTCGTCATCGTCGAGAGTTTCCCACACTTTTTTTGTTTGGCCCAAAGGGAACCGGAAAGACAGCCTTTGGTGAACTGCTGCAAAGTGTGTTCGTGTATAATGGTGATCATCCGAACCTTCGTACATCTACGATGCCGAGTCTTGCTACTGTCTTGTCACAGGCCGAAGATGCCATCATGCACCTTGACGAATACAAGAACGACATTGATGTAGAGAAGATTGAACTCCTGAAAGGACTTTGGGATTGCCAGGGACGCAGTAAGCTTGACATTGAGACTCGCAAGCGAGAACAGTCAAAGGTACTCAGTGGTGTCATTGTCAGTGGGCAGGAGAAACCAACCGTCGATATTGCCTTGTATTCTCGCCAATGTGTGTTGCCCTTCCATAAGGACACACATACCGTTGAGGAGAAAGAGAACTTCCGTGTCCTGAAAGATGGGAGTATGAAGGGACATCTTACGTCGTTCTTGAATTGTTGCAGGTCAGAACACAGTTTGAGCAATCTTATAAAGACTGTTACGAACAGGCTGTCAAGAGCATCTGCACCTCCTTGACTATCTGCATTGATGAGCGCATCCTTCATAACTGGTCTGTTGTGTTGGCTTCCTATATGGCAGTGCAGCATCATATTCAGTTTCCTTTTACCTATGACGAGGTCTTCAAGACTGTATTGAATGGCGTGGAATACCAGAACGAAGAATGTCTGCACAGTAATGAGCTGAGTATTTTCTGGAAGACCATTGACTATCTCAAACAAGACAATCAGATATACGGACTCTGTGATTACCGCATTCACGAATATACCAGTCTGAAGGTTGACATTAAGATGGATGGCAGACGACAAACAGTAACTAGAGAATATGGCAATGCCAAGAAGATACTCATGATTCCAACCAACAGCCGTATGTTTGCTCTCTATGCACTCCACCTCCAAAAGACTCGTGAGAAGGTTATTCCTGAGAATACACTGAAATATTATCTTGAAAACTCTCCCGAATACATAGGTAAGGTAAACAGCGTAAGGTTTGCATCTGTAGAGAATGTGAAAGACTGGCCTCGTCAATTTTCCGCAAAGTGCTTTCAATGCCAACCACGACTGAGTGAGAAACCAGTTCAGGCATTCTGCCTTGACTTTGAAGCCGTAGAAGCTGCCTATGGAGTCAGTCTGTATTCTGATTACATGGCATTTGACTTGGCGCACAATTCATAATATCCACATACATCTTCTACATTATCTACAATGGTAATAATCAATATGGTATCTCTATAAGAAGAGTTCTTACAAAGAGGAACAAACATCTACACGCTTTGGACTGACAGATGAGTAAGCCCAAGAATGAGAAGTAAACATGAAGGGTGTCCATGCCCATAAAAATTAAAGAAAGAAACTATGCACAAAGAAGATTTATCTTATGGTCTGTTTCTATCAGACCGACAGTTGGATTTCCTGTCTAACTATCCACAAGGATTTGACCGTATGAAGTGCTTTGCAACATTCTTGCAAATGGCAGTGAAGGAGCCGACGCACTATGAGAAGAAAGAATATTCTGTTGACCTAACCCCAGGGCAGTTTGCCATTTCGGAAGTGGAACTTGCCAAGCTCTGGAAATGCAACCGCAAGACTGCCTCCAAGATGGTTGAAATGTTCCATAAGGTGGGGCTTGTATCATCTGTGCCGAATTGCCGTACCACAGTTTTCACGGTCCATTGTCTTGCCAGTTGGTATTTCGGCAATCAAGTCATTCGCAATGCGCATTACTCACGCCATCCTCAGGTCGAGCAACGAATCAAGGCTAACCATAAAAGTCAAGATGTTACCAAAGGAAGTGCTACCGGTGGAGTTGTTGTCAGCGGTACTGTTGTTAATGGTTGTGCTACCGAAGGAATCACGACCAATAAAACTGCTACAGAAGATAGCATGAAGGACAATTCCTTATCCCTTTCTTCAACTGAGATTGATAAGGCGAATATCGCACATCAATCAGATGGGCAAACCTTCGAACAAAGGGATGAGTACACTTCCAAGCATACTGCCCCCGTTAGTCGTGACAATTCTAATGATGGTAACGATAGGGAAAGGAAACAATTCAATGATGGTGACGAGCCAACCATCCCGAATGAAGGAAGCCTTTCCCCATCCATCACCTTGACAGATGCTGCCTATCTTAATGACAGCCCAGAGAACGAGGCGCAGCCATCCTCTGAGCCGTCATGTGAGACCCTTCCAGATGCTACCGCAATCGCTGTTGACGAAACGACACCCGAGGATGCCGGATAACCTTCCAAGGCTTTGGGACAACCCGAAGGGAGCCTGAATTTTCGTACTCTCTAAACAAGAAGTGTCAATGTCTGACAATCCGCTCCACTGCTTGCCCGACTGTTTGACCTCTTGCAATACTCGCAGGCTTGCATTGGGTTGACCAAGCCCAGTTATAAACTACGATAAAAACCATTTAGAAATGAAAAAAAACATAGAACTTAAAGGGCGCAATCCACGCATCACCGTTTGCTATACGCCCGACGAAAATACAATGATTGTCAATATGGCTACAGCATGTGGGCTAAAGAAAAGCCAATATATCCATGATGCCTCTTTAGGTCAAGAGCCAAAGGTGATGATGAGCGACAAGGAGGCTGATGCCCTGATGTCGCTGAAAGCTGCCCGAGGTGAACTGGTTCTGATTAAGAATGCCCTTCATGGCACGACCCAGGAGCAGCGTAAGAAGTACTTCCGCAACGAGCAGTTTATGAAGCAGTGGATTGAAGGCGTAAACAGCCTTATACGCCGTCTTGTTGAAATAGAAGGAATGTTCAAAAGATGATGTTATGATAGCAAAAGCAAAGTCCATACCACATGGCGCAGCCATGACCAACTATGCCACCAAGCATAACCGTGCCGACATTGTGCTGACACGCAACTTTGACGAGGGGCTTACCCCTCTCGCCATGTGGGGAGCGATGGAAACCATCCACCAGAAGTATGCTCCGAAATTCAGGCGTAAGCCCGTCACTAATCCGACCCTTCGGATGGAGGTTTCCCCATCCCTTGATGAGACTAAAGGATGGGCACTCAATGAATGGTACGAGTATGCGCAGCGGTTCCTCGATGAATTTCAGAAAGAGGTCCAAGCCAAAGAAGGAAAGAAGAAGGGAAAAGGCAAGTTCAATCTGGACAGGGCACAGTTGTTCACCTGTCTTCACATCGATGCGAAATCTGGCATTCCTCACCTTCACATCCTCATCAACCGTATTGACCTTGACGGAAATCTTATGAATGACTCCTTCATTGGCGATAGTGCAGTCAAGGCTGCCCATACCATCAACATTGAACGTGGATGGGAGTTGCCCGAGGATATTCACGAAGCTCACGCGAAGGAAATAACGGAAGTCTGTTATGACATCCTTCGTGGAATGTCAAGATTCGATTGGGACAGCTATAAGCATGGTCTTGAAAGTCGTGGTTACAAAGTCCATGAGCAACGAGACAAGCAAGGAGTCCTTCATGGGTACACCATACTTCGTGGTAACTCTCGTTTCAAGTCATCCATATTGGGCAAAGGTCGTAACCTGACTGTCACTAAACTGGAAGCTACATGGAAGAACCTTCACCCTGTCGCTCCAAGTGTTGTGAAACCCTGTTCTTCCGTGGGCACCTCCCAGACTACTGAAAGGAAGCCCATCACAGAACGCAACTCAGAGCGTCAGAGCGTTACCCAGCCCAAGCCGGAAGAACCATCTATTTTCAGAAAAATACTGTCTGTTGACGGAAAGAGTTGTTCCATCAAAATGCCAATGGATGCATACACGGCTATGAAGGATGCCATCGAAGTTCCAGATGAATCCATGCCGTTTGAGAATGTCTTGAATGTGGCTTTGTTTCTGTTCATGAACTATGTCGATGCTGCCACATCCATGTCTGAATTCTGTGGTGGCGGTGGAGACACACCCTCAAACTGGGGCAAAGACAAGGATGAGGATGAACGTGACTGGGCACGCCGCTGCGCCCAACTCGCTAACTGGCTATGCAAGCCTATTAGGAGACATAAAGGACATAGACATTAAAAACAAAACATTATGGGAAATAAATATGATAGCCTTGTTGAGGAAATCAACAAACAGGAAGAGGTCAAGGAAGAAAAGGTTAACCTTGACAATGATATTCAACTTCTGAAACAAGCCATAAGTGACTTGCACGATAACGTTCAAAAAGTTGAGAAAGCGGCCAAATATGGAACGGATATGGTGAAAGCATTGAATGCAGCCAAAGACAGCATGGACACTGCTGTTTCCGCTTTCTGTCGTGCAGTTACCCGAGCCGAGTCAACTGTGTTGAAAGTTGAAATGACCGATGAGTGCTTGAATACCATCAAATCTGCAAGAACGGAACTAATCAAGGCAGAGACCACACTTCTTGCAAACCATAGGAGGATGATGTTACAAGAAATTCGTAATCAGAATAAAGAATTGCTGTCACTCATAAAGTCAGGCAAAGGGGTATACTTGTCACCCAAAGTATTTTGGTGGTGGGCAGGCATCTCGTATCTCACCTCGCTATATTCACTCTGGTGTCTTTTGCAATTGATTCTTCAGTGGTTGAAGTGCTAATCGAGCTTGTCCGGTATAGACAAACGTTGAAGCCACTGTCGCATTTCGCGACGGTGGTTTTATTCTTTGTCAAGTACCTCCCAATGACCACTATAGCCACTACCCACATAACGGATATGTGGCATCTTAGCAATGTGCCGTTTTATAGTTGCTATTCCTTTTTTACTTAATTTAGAAAGTTCCTCTGTTGTGATTTGAGGATTTTGTCTGATCTGATTTTCTATCCATTTATCAAGATTTCTTTCTTGAGTGTCATCTTGAGTATCACCTTGGGTATCATGTTGAGTATCACTTTGGTTATCACCCATTGCTGGTCTCATGAATGTCACCACTACAAAACCGCCATTGATAGACCATGCAGGTGCAGCTACGCCTCTCTTTTGGCAAGCCTCCATGATGCGCTTCACACCTGAACCCCAGTTCTCAATATAGGTCGTGCTATACAGAACATTAGTTATAAGCGGATTGTATGGATATGATATGTGAGGCAGGCGAATGTTATCAGGTGTCATCTGCGGAGGCATTATACCAGGATTCTCAATCTCAATATGGACATCGTAGATGAAAATACCTATGGTCAGTTAGGGTACTGATTGACAGTTTTACTTGCTCTCCAAAAACAAAGGCAGCCCCATCCTCAATGGTCAGAGCTGCCTATTTATGTGCCAGTTTGGGGTCAAGGATTAGTTCGAAAAACTCACAAATCTAGTTACCCATTCATCTGTAAGCCAAAAATTTGTAACATCATCACTAATACCATTATTTTCAAATTGTTTGGCTATACCATGTAAATGATTGAAAACCCAGTAAATGTCAATATTCAAATCTCCAAAGCGATCAACTTTATTTTGATAAACTCTTAACATTGAATGAATTCTGTTGAGAAGGCCATATTTCTCCAGCTCATTATAGTGATAACGAATAATATGATGAATCGTTCCAAGATTTGTTCTCATTGCACTAACCTGCATCAGAATTGCCCTATCAAGGAGTAGATTAAAATCATCCAAGTTTGCTTCTAAGCCTAAGTTCTTTATATCGTTTTCTAAAAGTTTTATGGCATTGCTAATGTCGGCTGATTGATCAGATAACAATTCATTTTCAAAAGAATATCCATTTGATGCATCATCAAGTAATTCTTGTATAGTCTTATAAATATGCTTTAAGAGATCCTTTCTTTCGTCAGATAAACCGTCTATATATTGTTTGATGTCGTAGAGATATTGTATTCTGCTTGAATGTAAAAATGGGTTGTCCCTCATTTTATCTTGGAATGGTTTGAATTTTGAGATATTCGTATCAAGGTTTGCCTTAATGAGTTCAAACTCCTCATCAGTCCATTCAAATTCATTACCGATAATATTCATTCTAATATATTTAGGATCCGAGAATCCATTTCCATCATTCATAAGACCACAATGCCAGATATTGGTTTTAAGAAATTTCTGTTTTATCCTTTTTTGTGAGTTTACATCTCCTTTAAGAAGTAAAAGCATATACATCAAAATAAAAGGATTCTCTGACAAATTATTGTCTGATATTTCATTTATTCTTTGTACTATCGCCTTTTCAACGGATTTGCTAATACTAATTTCTGACTTAATCAAATAAACAAATTCGATTATTCGTTCAGAGTCTGTGTTTTTTATTGTATCAAGCAATAATCCATCGATTTCTTGGTCAAACTCGTCTCCAATATGCTTTATTCCCAAATTATTACTAATGATTGAGCAGAAAGTCTCAGGCGCATCATTGAAATGATATAGGATGTTCTTGAAGATGTATATTGAATGCTCTCGAGTCTTCAGCGCACCAACACCCATCCTAAAATTTTCGAGTAAGCTCTCATTGTTGGAACTATTTATGACATCATTAAAAAACACATCTGCAACATTCTCCTTATATGGTTCAAACCAAATATTCTCATCTACTGCCATATATAGTCTAGCTGACATGATAGATAGTCCTGTTCTGAACAATTGAGGTGTATCTGGATTTGTTAATGCCATCAGCGACTTAACAAGCAAGGTTTTGTTTTCTTCCAACAAAGCTTTACAATATGCAAATTCTTGACCTATACGTCTTAATACATTTTTATCGCTATAGGTGCATGAGTAGAAGAAACATGGAAATGGGAAGTAGCGTAGCAGATTATGCGCAATTACGTACCAATCTTGTATGGATAGGAAATAAGTTCCATAATAATTGGGCAGGAGACCGCTTTCTAACAAGAATAGAATGTATTTTAGACTCTTTATAATATGAGAATTCTGGACTCCCAATTTATAAGATGTACCAATCCACCCCAAAGTGTTTGGCTTTTCTGGTTTCGGGGTTATTTCATGTAAAATAAAAGCTTGTAGATCACCTTGTCCATCATAACCTTTGTCGTAATATTGCCTACAATCATATGGGCGGTTAAACCATTCTCCTGAAATATAATTACCCATGTATGACGCATATAGTTTCTCTCTTGTGGGTATGTTTTCCGACTCGATATATGCGGCAATATCACTTCTTGCATCGTCCAAATATTCTCTATACAGAGAAGCAAGCATGGCATGATTTTGGATTCTATAATCGGATGGCCTCCATTCTTTTAATTCCATCTTGGCATTTGTGAAATCTAAAGAAAAAAACAATCGAATTATATTTTCATAACTTGCGAAATCCGAATTTCCTTCAACTTTTGAGAAATCGCCATTGAGCGTGCTTTCGCGCATACACAACTCTGCCCAATTTGCACATTTCTGAAGAATCTCATTATCATGAACATTCCCCTCAAAGAAAGCAGGCAACTGTCCTGTCTCTTTTACGGCTAGAGAGAAGAGTTTTGCTTCGGTTGGAGTGAACTCAGCTTGCTTCATTCTCTTGAAATGTGAGATTACCCGTTCTTGGGGATATACAATCTTGCACAGTCTATTATTGGGGGTAGCTTGTAAAATCCTTTCGAATATTTCATTGATTGATTCCTTGTTTTCGATTTTATCAGACGCATCTATCCAAAGTTGTCTGTAGGATGCTTGTTCACTGTTATTTTGCAAATTGGCTTCATTTGTTTTATCAGATGCTGTCGAATAACGAGTCGTTTCTGAGCCATCAGTCGTGTTTTTGTGTAAATAGGTAAGGAAATTCGTAACAACCTTTCTGTAATCTTCATTATAGAGTCTTCCGTTGTTCACTTTTTCCCTATACCCATCTATTTCATCATCAGTAAAACCAATTTCTGTCAGAACATGTTCATCCCAAAGGTACAAGACTTCAATATGATGATTTTTGTTGAATAAGGATAATTCTTCAGAACTAGATGGCTTCTCAACAGAAATAAGGTAGATTTTAATATCAGTGTTATTCTTTTCTTTGACAATGATTTCCCTCATCCATTTTAACCATGCTAAATAATTAGCATCAGTGCCAGAGAAACCAAGCAGACAGAACTTACCTGATAACATAGCAATACGCATCATATAAGAAAACGCCTCATGCTTATTAAAATAGGTATCGTAATCTTCCTGCGCTATGATATAACAAAGGTTGTTATCTCCATCAAAACCGAATGTATCATTCTCTCTCAGACTTCCATGTATTTTGATGATATTCTTTTTGCTAACCTTATTCGAAAGCCGTTCTGATGTAATTATTGCCTCTTTCTCGAATACACTACTATCCGTTAGTTTATTAGCTGTTTCAATTAAGTTGTCATAGTTAGTAGTGTAGATATTTAAGAATTTACTACACTTAACCAATTCTAATTGGGCCGATAAGAGAGACTTTTCTAATAGCGTTTTGCTCTCATTTGTTTCTAGAATAATCTCATCATTGTTTATAGAAATGACCGGAGTATGTTTTTCGATATATACATCAACCGCCTCACGAAATCCACACTTTCTAATGTATTTGGAAACGAGACCAAGTAAATCTTCATTTTTTAATCTGCTCTTTACATACTCTTCTTTAATCTCCTTGTCACTTGGCATAATGGTAGTACCCCCTTTGTTGAAGTGCAGGTAATTCTGATAGAACTTTTCAATTTCTTCAGAATACACCTTTTTATACATATCAACAAGTAACTCGTTCCAACTCAGGTATAGAGGAGAAACGTTTTTAGAAAAGCCAGCTCCTACGAGAGCAGACAATTTCCCTTCATTATAATCTAATACGAGACTGTTTAGAATTTCTTTTTGCTCCATTGTTAGAATAACTTATTCCTTAGGTCACTACTGTCCCGTTAAAGTGGACTAATCGTTCTTTGAAATCGCTGAAATAAAGTCTTTTACGAGCAGTTTTAAGTGCGCGACGATTTGAATTTGTAATTTTGCAGCCTTTTAATAGGGATTGCAGATGAACAAAGACAAATATGTATTCGCACAACTGATAGAGTTTCTGAACAATGACAAGTTCCGTCGTCTTGTTGACAAGTACGATGGAAACAAGTATGTCAAGCATCTCACCTGCTGGAACCAACTTCTGGCGCTGATGTTCGGCCAACTCAGTAACCGTGAGAGTCTGCGCGACGTGATAGTGGCTATAGAAGCCCATCGGTCCAAGTGCTTCCATCTCGGCTTGGGACGTAAGCCCATAGCAAAGACGACACTTGCAACCGCCAATCAGAACCGTGACTACCGCATCTTTGAGGAGTTTGCATTCTACATGATGTCGCAGGCACGAGAGAAACGTGCAGAGAGCATATTCAAGCTCGGTGGAAAGGTCTATGCCTTCGACTCAACGACGATACCGCTATGTCTCTCTGTGTTTTGGTGGGCGAAGTTCCGCAAGAAGAAAGGCGGTGTCAAGGCTCATGTCCTCTATGATCTGGAAGCACAAGTGCCAGCCTTCTATCACATCACTACCGCTTCTGTCCATGACTCCAAGGCCATGAAGGCAATCCCTTATGAGACAGATGCTTACTACATATTTGACCGAGGCTATAACAACTTCAAGGAGCTTTACCGCATACAACGGATGGAGTCCTTCTTCGTTGTCAGAGCCAAGACAAATCTGCAATACAGATGCGTCAAGTGGAAACGGAGGTTGCCGAAGAACATACTCACCGATGCCAAGATTGAACTGACGGTCTATAAGAGTGTCAAGGACTATCCCGAACATCTGCGCCTCGTCCGATTCTATGACGAAGGACAAGACAGGAAATTCATGTTCCTGACCAACGCGATGGACTTGACAGCCCAGCAGGTAGCCGACCTCTACAAGAACCGATGGCAGATAGAACTGTTCTTCAAGTGGCTCAAGCAGCACCTCAAAATCAAGAAGTTCTGGGGAACTACTGAGAACGCTGTCAGAATACAGATCAGTGCGGCCATCACTGCATACTGTCTCGTGGCGATTGTCCAGCATGACATGAAGTTGAAACGCTCGACCTATGAAGTCTTGCAAATCCTCAGCATGTCACTTACGGACAAGACTCCGCTCGGAGAACTGTTTGATAAGACTTATTCCAATGATTTCAAAGAGCAATCTGGCCCCCTTATTCCGGGGTTATTTGATTAATATTTAACTCGTCCCAATTTTAACGGGACACTAATGTCCTTAGGTCTTTAATGTAGCATCGATAGGCTCTAACAAAACTTCATGCCATGTTCTTCCAAATACCTTATCAAGTAGGATAAACTGGAATGTGCTATTGTTGGACATGGTTCGATGGTGCCCAATGTCATTGTCAAATCAGACTATACCAAGCAAGGCATAATCGATATGAATAGCAACATTCTTGTTATAATAATCTTACTTCGTCTCATTCCCATAATAATTATAGGTATTAGGATTCTCGCTCATGTTTATTTCTGTTGAGCTGGTCATATTACACTCAAATGTCTGATAACGTGTGTCATTGACATTGTTTTCCTGACTTTCCAATTGTGGTGTCGCACTAATTGCATCAATTAGTTCGTTTGAAAAGCCAACTTCATGTAAAGTGTCTTTTAGATTCTTCATGGCTATCTGGGCATTTGCATTGGAACATTCACAGTTGCACTTCTGATGATACAATAGTTTTGAGATAAGAATATCTTAACCATGGGAGTATTCTCAAACAGCCAATAAAATAAAGCCCACATGCGCCTCATAGCTCGGTCAAGACCTTCGATGGATTCTGAATGTGTGATTTTTAATCTGCATTTATTCCATGCCACATCTCTGTTAATAGCATGACCATGACTCTTCCATTCGCTGTGGTCACAAAGCAAACTAGCTATTCTATCAGCACGATTCTTTTTATCTTCATCTGTTACTTCTACTTCTGTTGATGAATGGCTCTTCCAAGTCTTAAATTTATAATTAATTAGGAAATCCTTGACCATATCTGTTGAATATTTACTTGCGCTTTGAGCCATTCCAATATCCCGTAGGTCAATGTTTCGTAATAATTGTACATCCGTCCAATCGGGTTGCATATGTTGTTTTAGCTTTTCCTCCCCTCGTTTTTTAATATCTTCCAATGCCAATAAAATTGATTGCGCTGGAACAAATCTTCCTTCTCTGTTGGGTATCTGTGGGTCAATCGGACCGAACTTTGATTGTTTTGACATGATTATCTCATCGCCAGACATAATGAAGATTGTTCCAGCACTCATAGCCATATTTAGCAAGATAAAGTTTACTTTCTCAAAACGGGGACGGAGTGCTGTCACAAAATTGTTTACCTGATTGGCCAGTCCACCAGGTGTTACAAGTACGACATCCACTTCTTTTACATCCGCAGGAACAGAATTCACCATTTCATTAAACGGTAAATCATCAGAATTATCAATGGCATTGTTTATACCACCTCTAACGACATTGGCAACATAACAGAGTACATATTTTTTTCTTGTTGCCTCCACCTCTGCGATACTGCGTCTGAGTTCTCCAACTATATTAAAGTTGGGGGCAAACTGATGTCCCACAAGACACTCAAATTCTTGACCATCTCTCATAACGTCCAGTGGAGTGGGAAAATTCTTGATTGGATTCATATTGTTTTGAAGTTTTAATGTCATTCATAACTTGTCAATTATCATTTGCTCCCGACAAAGTCGGAAGAATTCGTCACGGGTCTTGCAGTAACCTCGATAAGCAGCTCTTGCCATTCCAAACTTTGCAGGCTGTTGCAGTTCCTTCCAGTCGGCAATATCAAACTTTATACGGATTGGAAATTTCTCATTGTCCACATGGGCAAGATTGGCCTTGACTACTTTATAATAGCCCTCGATATGACCACCTGGGATGATGGGTGCGATATATCGGACAGACTGAATATCCTTTGTTTCTTCCATGCCCTTACGTCCCATAATGATTGTTGATGCACGTCCTTCCAATACTGCATTCACATCTTGGTTCACTTCCTCATCCAAAGTGAGAATCATGTAAACGGCATCCTTCGGCTCATCATGGGTATAATAGAGTCCCTTCTGCGGAATACTGTCGTCAAGGATCTCTGTAGAAGCCTTTCCTATCAGCGATTCGATGAACTGTACAAGCAACTCTCTGTTTTCTATGTCTTTCGGGCGTAATGGGAATGCGCCGATATTCACTTCTTCAATGGTCTTGTAAAACTTTGACACTTCCACGTCGGCTTTCTGTCCATCACCAGGAAAGAGAATGTAACCGCCAATGACTTCTTTTTTCAGTTCTTTCGAGGAATGTTCCTTATAATAAATAGCATCCCTATAGCGGTGCATTTGGTTGATGGCATCTTCCGGTGGTGTGTCAACACCGTTCACTCTTCCTTCTATTCGATATTTGGCATCAAACAGATAGGTCATCTTCATGTCCTTCTGCTGGTCATGCTTGGTCAGCTGCAAGACGATATCAGGCTTTTGAGCAACGGTAGGAACGTAAAGATTCTCCATGCTGACAGAATCATTTTCCTTGTCCGTATGTTTGGGATTATAGACAAGTTCTGCCAATTCCACATCATCCTTCTTGAAAAGTATTCGAGAATGTTCACCTTTTCCAAGTTCCCATGTGAAGATTCCGTTCATTTCCATTCGATTACGATGATCAA